>Ga0207653_10000034_pt1 | contig 103130 bp, 92 predicted proteins | sample KBSK5251metaG_FD_184341 | JGI IMG/M metagenome (GOLD analysis project Ga0207653, IMG submission 184341) | Corn, switchgrass and miscanthus rhizosphere microbial communities from Kellogg Biological Station, Michigan, USA - KBS K5-25-1 metaG... | ecosystem: Host-associated > Plants > Roots >... | reverse complement strand
AGAACGAAAGCAACCCAACATCTGAGTTGACGCGGCGGCGCGATTTCATTCAACTATCGCCGGACCAACTATGATGCGAAACACGCTCCCGCCGCTCGCGTCCAACGATGGTTTGTTCGGTGCCGTTTCATTTTCGGTATTCAATGATTTGATAACTGATTTCGGACAACTGGTATTTGTTGGTTTCCAAATCCCATTCGTAAGTTTTCTGGACGACCCAGTTTCCAAATCTGTCGAACGTATAACTATATTTCGTCTTGTCTTTTAGCGCCCCGCTTGGTTGATAGCGGACTTCCTCGAGTTCGTTTCCGCGCCGATCGTAAGTGGTGGACTCAATTCCAGCAAACCCGCCATTCGCATTGTATAGCAGGCAGAACGCCGGTTTGTTCTGCGAATTGTACATAAAGAATTTGCGATGCGGAGCACCAAGAGAGTCAGTGGGCCGGAAGCCACCGCCTTCGTCCAAGAACGCGCGTTCTTCCCTCACGAGATTGTTGTCGTAATAGTCGTAAGTCCATTGATGCGGTTTGGAATTCTGCGGCGGATAGTTACTCATTGATGTCCAGCGAGTTTTTCGGTGTTTTTCGTCGTATGCATATTCGCTCTTGTTCACAAGCTTCCCGGCAGAATCGAATCCGTTTTCAGCGATGAGATCTCCGACAGAGTCGTAGACGTAAGTAATCCGGTCGGACAAATAGGTGAACCGGCTATGCGTTCCTGAACTTTCAACGCGGCGGCCACCTGAGTCGTAGCGATGTTTGTATTGGTAAAGGATAGCCCCTTCGTCGGTAAAATATTTCTCTTCAATGAGTCTGCCTGCACGATCGAAGATCTCGATTGAGTCGAGCTTTCGTTCGCCTGGGTGCGGTTTGCCCCCGTCGATCGAATAGCCGATGGTTTCGGTTCGTGCGCTGGCGACTGGGCCGAAATAGCCACTTTCGTTGGTCTTAGATTTTGTCTGCGCGACTGTCGCCGTGAGGGCAAGAAGAACGGCGCAAAGCGCGATAACGAGGCTAAGAGATTTCATTCAGCTAATAGAAGCCGCCCAACGGTTGAGTTGACGCGGCGGCGCGAATCAAAGCACCCTTCGCCGGATCATTCAAGTTGCGAAACACGCCCCCGCCGCTCGCGTCCAACGATTTGTTCGGCGGCGTCGATAAGTTTAGAGCCGCTTTTGGTCAGTGGCCACTTTGCCGACCTTGACGAGCCTAACGTCCCAAAGGAAACGGGTGTGTTCGTTTACCTTGCCACGTATGTAACCGGAAATATATTTCCCGCAATTTAGGTTTTCCAGTTGTTTGAAAAATTCAACGATGTCTGTGTGCGAAATATCGTAGCCAGCCAAGCTGAGAACAGAAAAAAGACTGCCGACGGTGGTAATAGTTCGTTTGTTGTGACGAGACGCAAGACTTTCGAAGATAAAGCGCGCCTTAGAATTCGATCGATAAATGGTTCTTAGAGCATTGATGTCAACATTAGCTGAATGTAGTGTTTGCATTTGGTTTCTCCAACAAAAAGTAAGTTTTAAAAAGAATCAATGTAGCCGCCGAACGCGGAGTTGACCGGGCGGCGCGCTACCGAGCACCTTTGGCCGGATCATGCTTGATGCGAAACACGCTCCCGCCGCTCCGGTCCAACGATTTGTTATGCCGACGGACGCAATTTATGCCAGCCTGTCGTTCGGCAACAGTTTTCTGATACGCCAATTCCAAGAATTCGTCCAGTTGTTGTTTCGATGCGAAGGCGCGTTTCGGAATAAGTAAGACGTACGTTTCCGAATCACACAACATTAGCAGGCGCTTCGTTTGATAGAGAGACGCAACCTCGTCCCAAGTCGGTTTGCAGGAAAGTTTCTCGGAAAAATAATCGAAGCCGTTTGGATTTAATTCTACGGTAATTGTTTGATCCGCGATTTCATTAAGCCACTCTTTTTTCAATGGACGTCGACGAAAACGAGAAAGCCCAGAAAGATATATTTGGCCAAGCGCGATTAGCGAAAGTATGACCGTCGGCAACCAACCTGGGACATATCGGAGCGAGGCCAGGACTATCGTTATAGCGCAAGTGATTATGAGAGGAACGGGCGATGTCTCGGCGAGCGTGAGAAGCGCCAGCCGTTGTTTAGAAAGAATTCCGCGTTTCCATTCGAGCCATTCAGCCAGTGTGAATTGAAATTCGATTCGCATTTGGGGTGAAGGAGTCGGCATAACGGTTGAGTTAACCGGGCGCGGACGAACTTCGCGTCCACGAAAGTCTCGCGATGAGAAGCTCGCTGTTCGCGCTCCGGTTCAACGATTTGTTGGGCGGCCCCTATGAACAAAGGTGACGCGTCACGGTCATTCGATCTTTTCAGAGACCTGCCGCAACTCGCTTAAAACATCCTGCGCCAGTCCGAAAAGCTTGGCATACTTGCCGGTGCCATTTTTGATGGATGCCAAATCTGTGTCGATGACGCGCACGCCGTCAAAAGTGAGCAGATAGAAACGGACCCGGTCAGAAGCGGGATAGGGGTATTCAGTCGTTGGAGTCGCCGCGTCGTAGAAACGATCCGCTGCTTTGACAAACTTCTTTGCCGCAGTCCGTACTGACTCGTGGTTCTGGCCGCCAATAATGCCGAAGGTGGAAGTGGTGTAGAGGCTGGCGGCGCCATCAGATGCGGAGAAAACCGTGGCGGTCACCTCGTCAACGGGCCAATCCATGAGAACGCCGTAAACCCGCGGGAATTCCGCACTGGGGCTGATGCCTATCTCTTTAGGCGACATCGTGAGCATCATTCGGCGCAGAGACCTCCCGGCATCATCGGAGTTTTTCTGCGGCGGGCTTTCCTGCGAAGGGCTCTTTTGCGGAGGACTCTTCTGCGGTGGGCTTTGTGAGTCGCGCGTTTGCGAAGTCAGCGCGCGTGATCGACAAGCCAACAACAGCACGATGGCCGCGAGAATAATGATTGCGATTACAGTAGCCTTCATGGTGTGCGCGTGGCGATGCTTCGTCCTGGTTCGTTCGCAATAATCATATCGCGAGGCGGCCCAACGGTTGAGTTGACGCGGCGGCGCGATTTTAATCAAGTATCGCCGGGTAAGTCGTGATGCGAAAAACGCTCCCGCGGCTCGCGTGCAACGATTTGTTATGTGCGCACCTGGAAGTCACTGGTTTTGCCCGTTGCAGGTTCATATCGATGAAAGAGCCTGTCGAGCGAGCCTATCACCTGTTTACACTCATCGCCAGCAGACTCAGGATAAACCCGTTCCAGATAGCGGTCGGATTTTTTGACGTAGATGCTGTAGCGATCGGTGAAGTAGATAGGAAGCTGCCGGGCATTGAACTCGTTTACCCCGCGTTCCCACTCTTTAATCGTCGGGGCGCCCTCATTCAGGATTCTTTCGTAAGGCGCGCGCTCCTGTTTCAGTTGGGCGTATTGTTCGTTTGGCAATAGCGGCGCAAACCGTAGCGTGATTGTGTAGGTCACCTCTGTGCCGTACTTTTTAGCCCACTCCTCCAGCGGTGCCCTGATGTCCATCTGCATCGAGCTATAAACCCATAACTTTTCCGACCTTGTGAGTTGGAAGGTCTTTGCTTCTCTCGTAAGAGACCACCCCGCCGGAAGAACGGATTTTAATTTAGTTTCGATCTGCGCCAAGTCATCGGCTGGTTCGACAATCCGGTTCTTAGTTGAGCAGTCACAGAGCACGAGGAAACGAGCAAAAGAGTTAGGACGCGTGCGATATTCAGAAGAGAGCACATAACGGTTGAGCTGACGCGGCGGCGCGATTTCATTCAACCCTTCGCCGCACCACGTTTGATGCGAAACACGCTCCCGCCGCTCCGGTCCAACGAGTTGTCGGGTTGCACTACCGCACCGTAAGACATGATTTCTTGGTTTCAATGTCTGGATACGGGTTCTTTACGCAGACCCGAGCGACCTTCTGAGCCTGCAGTTCCGTTCTGTGCGCGGTCACCCACGCGGCCACGCGATCGCGAACAGGATAGCTTGTCTCGAGGGTGTGACCCGCAAAGCCAACACAAGCAGCGACGAGATCGTTTTGTTCAAAGTTAAAGGACCGCGGCCCCGACAGATTGGCGCACAAGTCGGAAACAGCGTGCTGGTAACTGTCCGCCAGCTCGGTTCGAGTCTGGGGTCTGTCGAAGGTCGCAACGTTTGTGTTTGACGGGGACGGCCTTGTGTTGGAAGGGACCGTTGATGTTGCGATCACACCCATGATAAACAGAGCGACGAAAACGACGATATTCAAACCGATGATAACAAGGACGATGATACACCCGACTTTCAGGCAGCTGTGACCGAAACCTTCCGGGGGCGGAGGTGGAACACGGAAAACGCGCCCGCATTTCGGGCAAGACATGGCCGCTTCGGAAACGGAAGTTTGGCAATCGGGACAAGTGAAGAGAGGCATTTGAGTTTACGAACGTAAGAGTAAAGTGCAACCCAACGGTTGAGTTGACGCGGGGGCGCGAATCAAAGCAACCTTCGCCGCATCAGGTTAGTTGAGAAACAGGCCCCCGCCGCTCGCGTCCAACGATTTGTTCGGCGGCGCGGTCACGGCCATTTCTTTTTTCGCCTGATCATGCGTTCGTCGTCATGAACAAATCTCAGAAAATCAGACATGAATGGAACAGCGTAGTGATGCGGGTTCAGTCGATGTTCCTCGGCCTGCGCTTGGCCATTCACCTCGAGGAGAAGGTTCTTCAGCGGGCACAGAATCCTGAAGATGTGAACAACGGCGTGAGAGGCAGCGAGCTCCAACATCTGTGGAGTTTCAAGCCACTCCTGAAGTGGTAGTTGCTTTTTATCAAGATCGTGAGCCACTACTGTCGTGAACCGAGCAAAACCTGGAGCGAGAGATGCGGCACGACGGTATGCGGCCTTCTTTTGGCTAGAAGATACATCCCGTTCAAGAATTTTCGCAATGATGGCGCTCCATTGGGAAAGAGGGTCTGACTGTACAGAGCCAGACTCTAAGGCATCGAGATTCGCGTAACGTCCGCAGGATTCGCCGAAGTTGTTTAGATGCTCGACGATCTCGTATTCGAGGCTGCGCGGTTGGATCGTGGCGAGCGGGTGTGGTGAAGAATTCGAGTTGATGGCGCGAGCAGTTTCTAAAAGCGAGAGCAAATCGTGACCAGATTTTCCACCGCACTTCCTAAGCGTCCCTTTGGTTGGTGGCCCGAGTTCGTGGCGGGCCATGTAATCCAGAATGATGATTACTTTGAGCAATCGCTCAAGCCCGATTGAGAGTCCAAAGAACGCCGCGTAGTATTGACCTTTCTCATTGAGGTTGGCGCTGCGCAGAGCGGTCAGTCCTTGCGCAATCAATGTGCGAATGAGAAAGCCTTCTTGTTGCAGAAGAATAAATTTGTCTTGGAACATCGCAATTCTGTAGCGCCACCGAACGGTGGAGTTGACGCGGGCGAACGCCACCACGCAACTAAAAAATCAACAACGCAAGTTGAGAAACAAGCTATCGAGCCTCGCGTCCAACGTTTTGTTAGGGCGCGCCCCGGCCAAGCGTCGCGATACGAAATATTAGGTCGACGAAGAATTCCATGATTCCTCGGAATGGTTTGAAGAGCCATTCAAAGTGGTCACCGAAATAAAAGACTATAACAAGGAGGCCAATTAGGAATACGTAGCTGCAAGCGTTTCCAATAAGTTGCCATCGCAGGATCCGTTTCCGCGGTGCCGAACGAAAAAAGAAGCGAGTAATGATGTATTCAGTGAGCACCGACATCACGTACATGGGAATTGAAAGAACCGCGGCAGCAACGGGCACAATCCAAGGCGACTGTTCGCCGTAGGGCATTAGCCATGGACTCTGCACCGTGACCGCGTAAAGTTTTTGAAGTGGAGTCTCGAAGCCACGCGCTGAACCGAACGCAAGCAGTTCGATTAGTGCAAGAGCGAACCAGGTTATGGGAATTCCGAGCAACGTTGAAAACAAATTCGCAACTCCGGCGCCGATTAGCACGCGGCCGAATTGGGCGCGAAGAATTCGAAGCCCGACAACTGATTCGATGAGAACGACCGGAATGAAAGCGAGCCAGGCTGGCGGCCAATAGACCGCAATCATTGGAAGTCCGATGTCGAGGAGTAACACTGGGATACGATTAGCGCCCTAACGTCTGAGTTGACGCGGCGGCGCGAATCAAAGCACCCTCCGCCGTATCATTCTAGCTGAGAAACACGCTCCCGCCGCTCGCGTCCAACGATTTGTTGGGCGCCGCCTGGACAACGAGCAATTATTTTACGTCAATAGCATGCAGAAAATGGCATGACCTGCCGTAAGCATCCGTACAATACAAAACATTTACGTGCGTTACTTTCGCGGCGATTAAAGACGCCTTGTTTTCAGCGACCCAATCGTCAGCCTTTTTCTTTTCCTCGGTGAAGTCAAGTCGCGAGACATATTCGGCGCACCAATCCTTTGGTCCCGTAGGTGCGCCCCCCAAGATATATTCGCCACTGTAATGAGTGTAATTTGTTTTGACGTAGTCGAAGCAACTGAAATTGGAGGCAAGCATTTGCCGAAAGCTTTGTTCGAGTTCGTTTCGTGATAGTCGTGGGCTAGGTTTCGAGTTTGCCGGCGGCGAATTAGATTGGCTGTTTGTGTTGTTGGCGTTCGCATAGCGCCGATTGTCATTAGTATTCGGGCAAGCACATGCGACGATCGCCAAAAGCAGGAGAGAAACCGCAAATGAGAGTTGACTATTGCCGCTGGTGGTTTGCATGTTGAGGATCAGAGATGGCGCACAACTATTAATTATTCATCATGCGATGTAATTTCGCACACCACGGTAATATGCGTGACTCATAATACCCTTCATCGCGCACTAACTCATCATCGTTCTTCGACCAATAATTGCAAAGAGACTTTTCTGCTGGTCAAATAAGCGTTTACGAACAATGAATTTCTCCGCGACCGATAATCCCGTTCTTTCCAGTAATATCAGCCACCATGGCGCCCCGGAAATTGCTCGATCAAGTGAGTGATGTGGCTCGGTTTAGGCATCTGAGCCTGCGCACAGAGCAAGCCTATCGCAACTGGATCAAGAGATTCATCCTTTTCCACGGAAAACAACATCCGCGCGATTTGGGCGCTGAAGCTGTGCGCGCCTTCTTAACTCACTTGGCGGTTAATGAGCACGTCTCAGCTTCCACTCAGAATCAGGCATTCAATGCCTTGCTCTTTCTTTATCGGGAAGTGCTTCAACAGGAAGCCCCATAGCGGCAAAGGGCGAAGGGGTAAGCGTATCCACTTGGACGGCACCGGAGCCCAGGACGGAGGGTACCGCTCCCAGTAATAACGGAGAGGTCACGCTTTCGGAAAATCGCAAACTAACAGTTTGCGTTACGGTTCGCGCTATGGATTGTTGAGGCTCAAGGTAATTTCAGTCCGGCGATTCTTTGCGCGACTCGCAACCGTGGTGTTGGGCGCAATCGGATTCGCGCTGCCCATGCCGCTGGCCTGTATGCGCGTGACATCAACGCCTGCTGCTGCTAACCGATCGGATAAGGTCCGGGCGCGATCCTGGGTGAGCTGCTCCAGGGCGTCCGCACTCCCGGTGTTGTCCGTATAGGATTCAATGTTGATTTGATAGTCGGGATTGTTGGCGAGCAGGGCGCCTATCTGATCGAGCTTCGCCGCGGCCCCGGGAGTCAGTCGCGAAGACTTCGGACTCACCCAGAGTGATTCCGCCAGCACCAAAGTCATCCCGCGGTTGGTTTGCTTGACGGTGAGAAAGCGCGACAGCGCCGCCTTTAAGTTCTCGGTGGCTGCACGCTGATCGGCCGCACGTTTTTCAGCACTGACTCGGGCCGCCTCTGCCTGCTTCTCGCCTTCCATGCGAGCCAGGCGCACCTTTGTATCCTCAGCATCATTGCGGACGTTCTGGATCTCCTCGCGCAGGCGCGAGATTTCGGTGCGCGCGTCGCGCAGTTTCTCGGTAGCGCTGAGGGAATCTCGTTCTGCCAGTTCGCGGGCGTGACGTTCGTCATTTAATTCACGCTGCAGACGGGCAATCTCCTGATTCGCAGTTTCGGCCGAACGCTCGGCGCTGCGCACAGCGGCATCGCGGCGCTCGATTTCTTCGCGGCGTTCGCGCGAAGCCTTTCGCACCAGGGCCATGTCTTCGGCTTTGGCGCCGCTGCTGATGGCCTGACGCGAGAGAATATCGACCTCGCGCTCGGGCTGGCGCATGCGCAGAGCGCTCTCTGCCTGTTGCAGATCGGCTTCCGCTGCGCGCAATTCAGTGGGTGCATCACGTTCGGCGCCCGCATAGCGCGCGAGATTCACTGCCTGCCGCGCGCCGAGCAGCGCTACCGGAATATCGCGAAAGTCGGATGCGGCAATTTGCGGCACGCGCGAATCGCGGAAATAGTCGCTGCTGTTTCCGATGTATTGAATTCTTGAAGTTTCGAGTTGCGAGCTGCGCGGGCTGGAGGGCGCCATGTTCTCCATCACCACCATGCGGCTGGGCGAATGTACCAGGAAGTGCGGCTCAGCCGTGACAATCAACGCGAACGTTTGCAAAGGCGTGGTCACATCAATCTTCGAATCGACCATGCCGCTGCCGCTGCGTTTGATTTCTCCCAGATTGTCGACGTGGCCGTCCGGAGAGATGGCCCACAGTACGAACGTGGTATAGACGCCGCCGAGTTCATATCCGCGCGGCAAATTGTCGATTGCTAATTGCACGCGTGTGCCGCGTCGTCCCTGGCGCTTCACTTCGGCGGTACCTTTAAGGCGGGGCAGCCGAGTTGTTCCGCGGAAAGGAACTTCGATCGTCTGATCGAGGGGATAGGTGATCGCAGTCGTTGTTCGCGTCACGTCGTTCTGGGCGAAGGCCAGGCCCGACCCGACGAACAAGGCAACGAATGCTGTGAGCACAGAAAATGATCTTTTCATTTCAACACCCTCCGATAACTTTTTCATCAAGATCAGTAGTCGACAGGGGGGCTTCCAACTCTCACATGGATGCGACTCACGCAATCATTGTTGCCGAGGCGGACGAATTCGGCAAGCCTCGAATTCGGCAAAGCGCGAAAAATACGTGCAATTTATTGGATTCGGCTGTCGGAGGAGTGTCAGAAGCCCGACCGTGAGGGAGGGCTAACCTGTTCAAGAGGCCGGCTGATTTTTCTAGTCGATGCCAAGCGTGCCCTCCCTTACGGTCGGGCTTCTGACACATCAGGACTCGAAAGACTTCTCGTGCTCTTTAGTGCGGCGATCCTGAATGAATTGAATGACAAAGAGAATTGCTGCGGCCATCAAAAATAGATGCCACATTCCGCTCTTGTGCAGAAGGAATTTGGCGATGAGCCAGCAAACGAGTAACAGACTGCCAGAAAGCCAGAGCATGGGTGTTATGAATTCGATGCGTGAATATTCTAAAGCCTGATGTGTGTTCGGTCGATGTGGCACGCGCATCTTGCGCGTGATTTCACGGGCGGGACGCCCGTGCCACTTCAACTGACACTACCTTCCGGGAAACCCGATGGCCCGCAAACCGGTGTGGGTCGGTTCGGCGCCAATTAAGAGAACTCCGGTCCCGAAAGGCACGGCGACCAGACCGCGCGATTCGAATGCGGTGGCATGATTTGTGGCGAGTGCCGCTGCTTCGTCATCCTTCCAGATAACGGTTCCGTCACGACCTGACAGCGCAACCGCAAGTCTCTGCCCGGCCTCAATGAATACGTCAAGCACGTGATCACCGTTAATGTCCGCGAACGCCAGAGTGTCGCCGTAATCGCTGGCAGCTACGTCCCAAAGAATCTTGCCGTCGGTCGAGTTAACTGCCATCAAGTGCCGCCGTTCCGTGGTCATGATGATTTCGGGGACACCATCGCCATCCAGGTCCTGCGCTACCAGGGCGCCGCGCGGCGCATCGTTTGGAATCGTTATCCGACCGAGCGGACGCAAATCAGCGGTCAAGGCCGTTAATCCATCACGCGTTCCCACCAGAATCAAATCACCGCGCCGGCCTCGCACAAACAGCGGCGCCGTGGTGGCTAAACTGTTCACGTTGGCAGCGCGCACAACTGTGCCGGCGATGTCGCGAATTTCTATGTCACCACTGTCGTAAGCGAGAGCGAATGCGGCTTTGCCTTGATCGTTAAAGACCATCGGCGCGCCGATCACTCTGGCCGGAAGCTTTAGTTGAGAAGCAATAGTTCCATTTGCGTCGCTAACCACGAACAAGCGTTGGCGCGAGTTATCTGTGATGACGAACTGCGAACTGGTTCGGTCGGTCAGGACTGCGCCGGAAGCGGCTGCGATGGGAAGCGTTGCCCGCCATAACTCGCGACCAGTTCTGCCTTCGATCTTAACGACCAGGGTGCCGGCCAGAATGACGACGTTATCGAGGAGGGACCGATCCGGAACGATCAGAATGGAATTGCGCGGCGCCGTTGACGCCAAGTTCATTTGATTCGTTTGATTCGCTGCTCTTGAACTCCACAGTGCGACTCCCGTCGTCGCGTCCAATGCAGACACAACACCCTCGGCATTCATCACAACCAGATCGATTCTTTCGGGCGAACGAAGATGGGCGCTCACAGCGGAACTAATGTTCCCGACAGCCGCGCGCCAGCCGCCACCGGTGGCTATCTCCTTTGCAGAGGTTTCAACCTGGGCCGGCGACGGCCGCGGGCGGATAACAGGCGCCGGCGGTTTGACTTCAATTACACCGGCAGATGAAAAGTCTCCCAGCTTTGCCGTTAACGGCGCGACGCGCCAGAAATATCTGCCTGGATCGAGATCGTTTATCTCACTCTCCAGCCCGGCCACCACGCGATCGAAAACGATGTCTGCAAAGTCGCGATCCTGTGCGAGTTGTAAGCGGTAGCGAGAAACACCCGGCCTTGGTCCCCAACGAAGATGAACGCTGGTATTGTTTTGTGGAGGTGAAGTGGAGTCTTGTCCGGCCGTGTCTCGAGCAACAAAGCAGCCAAAGATCACTGCGACAATCAGGAGGGTGGTACGCGTATGGTTTGAGCAGAACATCGTCAACCAATAATAAACGACGAATCGCTCAATGATCGTGCTTATTGCAGAAACCCGAGCGTTAGCGAGGGCGCCGCACGCACCTCAGCCAAAGCTCTCAGGGATTTTCGTTTAGTTTGTAGCCGACTCCTCGAACCGTCAGGACGTAATGCGGGTTCTTCGGGTCCGCCTCTAATTTCTTTCGCAGCCGGTTAATATGCGGATCGATGTTTCGCTGATAACCCTCGTACTCGGTGCTCCACACGCGGTCCAGCAGATCATTACGCGACCACGCCCGTCCCGGTTCGGAAGCGAGCAAGTCGAGGATTTGAAACTCGAGTGGCGTCAAATCGATTCGGGAACCGGCTCGCGAAACTTCATGACGGCGCCGGTCAACCACCAGATCGCCAATCTCCAGCCGATCCTCGTCGCCATTCTTCTTAATTCCCTGCCCTCGCCGAAGCAGGGCTTCGACTCGATACTCGAGCTCGCGCGGACTGAAAGGTTTTGCCAGGTAGTCATCGGCCCCGGCTTCAAAACCGGCCACCTTGTCATCGAGCAAGTCGTGAGCAGTCAGAAACAGCGTGGGCGTGTCGATGCCCCGCTCGCGTAGTTTCTTTAACAATTCAATGCCGGACATTTCCGGCATGGCCACGTCCAGGATGAAACAATCGAAGCGATCGGTCGTAACCGCCTGTAGCGCCAACGCGGCGTTTTCCTTCTCGGCGACTTCAAATCCCAATCGGCGAAAGTATTCAGCCAGCAAAGTGCGCATTTCAACGTCATCGTCGACGATCATCAACTTCTTCGCGTGTGCGATAGTCGGTTCGGGATCCACAGTAATTTTCCTTGTGCTCGGTTCGGAAAACAGAACGCGGAAAGCAACCTCGATCCTGTCCGATCCGGCGAATGTAACCAGCAGAGCGCTCAGGGGTTCGCGTTTAGTATGTCGGAGGCGTAGCCTTGACGTCAAACATAATCGCTCAGTATATTGCCAATTCGTAATCGTAAGCCGGGCTTTTAGTTCCTTCCCGATAAACGATCGAAGAATCGAATCAAGATGCGCGATCTTCGGCGGCTGCTAAAGTACCTACTGCCTCACACCGGCACCTTCATTCTTGCCACTGGAGCAATGATCGTCATGGCGCTGGGGGAAATTGCCACCAGCGCGTTGATCGTGCCTATCTTCGATCAAGCCTTCGCGCATGGCAATGCTCGCCCCACGCCGACACCCTTTGCGCTGCAACGTCTCATCCCCGCCTCGGGAGGGCTGCATGCATGGCGAATGATTGCGTTGCTGCTGATCGTTTTCACGATCGTCAAGGGGATTGCCGAATATTTCTCTACCTATTGGATGGCCAACATCGGCCAGTCTTCGGTGCTTACTCTGCGTCAGGAGCTGTACAGTCACATTCTTTCGCAATCGGCATCCTTCTTCGAGCGGCATCGAACGAATTATTTAGTATCCCGTTTGATCTCCAGTGCGGCGGCGATCGAAGCAGCGGTGACCCACACCCTGCGGGACTTGCTGCGCGAGGGATTTACGCTGATAGGATTTCTGGCGGCATCGTTTTATGTGAGTTGGCGGCTCACCCTGGGATCGCTGCTGATCGCCCCACCGGTCGCCGGATTAACGATGCGCTTCGGCCGATCGCTGCGTAAGCTGGCGCGCGAATCCTTCGAAGGCAGCAAGCACCTTACCGACACGGCCCAGGAATCTTTGGCGAATCAAAATATCGTGAAGTCCTATCGCGGCGAGGCGCGCGAGCGCACGAGGTTCGCGAAAGTGGCTGAAAGAATTCGGCGCGCAAACTTACGTTCGGCGAGCATCTCGGGCATGGCGCCGCCAATAATAGAATTGATCGGAGTCACTTTTATTGCGGTGTTGCTGTTTTTTGGCGAGCGCGAAATAAGGCTGGGGCGACTGGATCTCGCTCAATTTGTTCTTTTCATCTTTCTGCTGTTTCGCAGCTACGATCCAATGCGCAAGCTTTCGCGCCTGCACAATTCGTTTTCCCAGGCATTGGGCGCAGCGCAACACGTCTGGGAGGTTATGGACGAGCATGCAGAGATCGGTGAAAAACCAAACGCGATCGAGTTGCGGCCGTTGCGAAGAGAGATTGAATTTCGTGATCTTAATTTTGGTTACACGGGCGAAGAACGTTCCGTTTTGCGTGGCGTCAGCCTGAACGTTCCAGCCGGGAAAATGATCGCTTTGGTAGGCGAGTCCGGCGGCGGGAAGTCGACGCTGACGAAACTGCTGCCCCGGTTTCACGATCCCAGTTCAGGCTCGGTCCTTTGGGATGGAGTCGATCTCCGAGATGCGACTCTCGCAAGTCTCCGTGGTCATATTGCCCTGGTTACTCAGGAGACGGTGCTCTTCAATGATTCAGTCCGCTACAACATTACTTACGGCAAGCCCAACGCAACCGATCGCGAGCTTGAAGATGCTTCGCGGGCGGCGCTGGCGCATGATTTCATTTCCGAATTACCTCAGGGCTATGACACGATTGTCGGCGAACGCGGAATTTTTCTCTCAGGCGGCCAGCGCCAGCGTCTGGCGATTGCCCGGGCTTTATTGATCGATGCGCCGGTTTTGATTCTCGACGAAGCGACTTCTGCGCTGGATGCCGAATCCGAACAACTGGTGCAAAGGGCAATCGGCAATCTGATTCAAAATCGCACCACGATCGTAATCGCCCATAGACTTTCAACAATTCGCAAGGCCGACCTGATCGTGGTGATGGAGCGTGGCCAAATTATTGAGCAGGGCACGCATTCGGAATTGCTTGCGCGCGGGGGCCAGTATCAGAGACTTTACGAGATGCAGTTTGCGGATGAGGAAGAAGAATTAGTGAGCAGTGAGCTGTGAGCTGTAAGCAGCTGAGCCTGTTGATTTGGGTCTTTCCCAAAAAATGGTAAAACTCGCGAAGGAGGACTATATGAACAATTTCGGAACTTTTTGAGCATATCCCTGGGATCATTAAATGAACTTGCCACACAGCTTGAGATAGCTTTGCGAATTGGTTACGTAGACGCGAAACTCTTCAGCGTTGTTGAGTCGGAGGTTGATGAGTGTCTAGCCGTGACCTACGGACTGCGGAAGAGTTTGGGATAGCGCGCTCCGTTTGTTGGTGACCTGCTGCTCACTGTTTACTGTTTACCTATGATGAAATCAATGACCGGATTTGGGCGTGCGACTGTCGCCCGCGAAGACTTCAAGGTCGCGGTTGAGGTTAAGACCGTCAATAATCGCTACCTGGACATTCATCTGCGTCTGAGCCAGGAGTTAAGTCCCCTTGAGATGAATATTCGCAAGCTGATTAGCAGCCGGCTCTCGCGGGGCCGAGTAGATCTCAACATCAGTTTCGAGCGCGGCGGCGCCACGACTTACGAAATCAATCGGCCTTTGGTGGCTGGGTATGTCAACATCCTGCGCGAAATCCAGAAAGAGTTCAATCTGGCCGGCGACGTTGATATCGCCAGCCTGACCCGTCTGCCGGGCGCGCTGACAACCGCGCGTGGCGGACTGGATGAAGAGAGTGTCGCCGGCATCGAACAGGCTGTGGGCGAAGCGCTTGATGACCTCGAGAAAATGCGGGAGAGCGAAGGCGCCGCCCTTACCGAAGAGATGCGCGGGCGCGTCGCGAAGATCGAAGCTGAAGTGCCGGTGATCGAAAACGCCGCCGAGGGTCTGGCTGATGCCTATCGTCAACGTTTGCAGAAGCGCATCGGCGAACTCGTCAACCGTGGCGGTGGGCCAACCGTCGAACTCGATGCCGGCCGCCTGGCGCAGGAAGTGGCCTACCTTGCCGATCGCAGCGATATCAGCGAAGAATTGGTGCGGCTTCGCAGTCACCTCGATCAATTTCGTGCGACCCTCGATACGCAGGGCGAAGTCGGCAAGCGTCTCGATTTTCTCTTGCAGGAACTGAATCGCGAAGCGAACACGGTTCTCTCAAAATCAACTGAAGTTTCAATCAAAGACGCAGGATTGGCGATCAAGGCCGAGGTTGAGAAACTGCGTGAACAAGTGCAGAATGTTGAGTGAGCATTCGCAGGACGAGAGTCGAAACCAAATGAATCGCGGAATGCTCATCGTCGTCAGCTCGCCATCCGGCGGCGGCAAAGGAACGCTGATCGATCGCGTTCTGAAAACTGTCCCCAACGTCAGCTATTCGGTTTCATTTACCACGCGCGCGCCGCGGGGGGCGGAAGAAGACGGCCGCGAATATTTTTTCATCGACCGCGCCACGTTCAAAGAGATGATTGAACGTGGCGAGTTTCTTGAATGGGCAGACGTTTATGGCCACCTGTATGGCACTAATTGCAAACAGGTGGAACGCGAGCGCGACGACGGCCACGACATCATCCTGGAGATTGATGTTCAGGGCGCGGAAAGCATTCGCAAAAAAATACCGGACGCTGTGTCGATTTTTATCCTGCCGCCTTCGTTCGAGTTGTTGCGCGAGAGGCTTTTGGCTCGCGGCACGGACTCAGCCGACGCTCTCGAGAAGCGAATGCGGGGAGCCCCTTCGGAAGTTGAGCAATACCGTAATTTTCAGTACGTTATTCTCAACGATGATATCAATCGCGCCTCACAGCAATTGGCTTCGGTAATCTACGCCGAACGCGCGCGACGCGAGCGACAGGAAGCAAAATTGCGAAGCGCGCTGGAAGATTTTGGAGTTTTTGGGGCCCGGTTGCAGACCGCGTCGGACAGTAAGAGCTAATCTCGATCTGGCGTGCCGTGTCCCACTTTGAAGACTTTCCGTAGCCCAGGCGTTTACGCCTGGGGAAAGGAAAGGCGGTACTTTCAAAAGCCCATTAATGGGGCTTTGATAGTCCGCACTGTTTCTCACGCAGGCGTAAAACGTCTGGGCTAGAGAAAAAACTTTACGACGAAATTAGGTCACTACCGGACACGCAGGTCTTTTGCGATTGTCCTCAGCACCGCCTTTTGTGGTTAACTGTTGTTGGAATGTTTGAAAACGGAGATTGTGAATACCTATTATGTCTGAACAAGAATTAGACGAACTGACTGACCAGGCCCCACCGCCTGAGATCGATTCCAAATACCGCCTGATCATTCTGGCGGCGAAGCGCAGCAAGCAACTTCAGCGCGGCGCGCGTCCGAGAATTGAGATCGATGCTCTAAAACACAAGTTCACCCGGATTGCTTTGGAAGAGGTGATTCAAGGCAAGGTACAGTTTCATACGACGACTGACCTGGATGAACTCGTGCCCGCTGTGTAGCCGGAAACCGCTTACTGGAAACAAACCAAAGCTACAGACCTCGCAAGGGGTGTAGTTCGTGTTCTTCCCTTTCGTTGACGCGAACGATCACATGTCGCCGTCACGCGCGAGCGTCCGCGTGGTAGTGGACTATTAAGAGTTGCCGCTTTTTTTGATCGGTGATATAAGCCCCGCGACATGTACGCGTGGCGTGACGATAGCACGGTCTTTCACTTGGTCGATCCAAAGACAGGTAAAACCGTCTGTGGCCTCAGAGTCCGACCGTTGCGCCTCAAGAAGAAATCAGGCTTAACCAGCACGCCGTCAAAACCTCTCGACAGGCTTGTGTGTAAACATTGCGTCAATTTGTCAGAACCCAACGCTTGAGCAGTTTTCTTTTGATTCACGAGCAATCCCTAACAGCCACTACCGTTCGCGTGACTTCACTTCATTGACTTCACCAACGACGGTTGATACCCTCCCGCTGCTTCTCTACATGTTGAGTTACGACGGCTGCCTCAGAGCCTGCGACTCGCCGCAAACTCCCAGCGCCGACCAACAACTCAGTAGACCCGCGGGTTGAACGAAGCATTTTCGTTCGCGTTCCTGAACAACTCTTTGTAAAGGCAGGCGCACGACCAACCCGTCTCCATCAGAACCTACTCGGAAAAGGAGAAATAACATGGCGAAAAAGAAAGAAGTCTCACGAGGCATTAAATCCGTGGCGCCAAAACTTCCGGTGCCGCACGTCGAACTGTTCGGACATGTAACTTTAGTTGAGGGTTATGCTTTGACGGGTTTCACCGGATGTCATGCGTTAGTCAATTTGCGGGACACGCCCGGTAAGACCGTGGCAGTGTTGACTTCTGAGGTCAGACTACAAAGCTTGCTGGAAACTGCGTTGGACACCGGGAATCTAATTGCTTTCCTTGGATTCAAGTTCGCTCACCCTCCGAACCCCAGAGGAGGAACCTGGATAGTTGATGTGTACAGCATCGACGGGGTGATTCTTTACAACATGCACTAAGGTTGGAGATCACAGAGGTAAGAATGTCTTCGGGCGGCCGGATTGTCCGGTCGCGCGAAGCCCTCAACAGGAAGGTCAACAGCCCATTTTCAAGGCTTAGCCAGAATCTCCGGATCACATCCCTTTGTAATCAGGCCCGCCGCCGCCTTCCGGCGTTACCCAGTTAATTATCTGGTAGGGATCCATTATGTCGCAGGTTTTGCAGTGAACGCAGTTCGAGAAATTGATCTGCAACTCGCGGCGAGGCGTGGTTAAGCTTTTATCATCATGGCCGCCTGAGGCGTGCGCACCTTCGACCATTTCATAAACTGCCGCCGGACAAAATCGCTGGCACGGATTGCCGTACTCTTCTGCGCAGCGAGTCGCACAAATGTTCGTGTCGAGCACGTGCAGATGCACCGGCTGATCTTCATTGTGGGCCACCGCTGCGTGATAGACGTCGGTGACCTTATTGAATGTAAGTTGTCCGTCGAAACGCAGGTCTTTGTAACGTTGCGTCGCATCGTCGCCGTGATAGCCGTAAGCGGATAACTTCTGCATCGCTTCGTGACCGGGTTCCTGATGATCTCGATCGAGAATTCCCCAGGCACGGCCACCGGTGATGTACTGCAATCCCGCGTTCGCCATTCCCAGCCAACGTCCGTGACGAAAGCCCGCGTGAAAATTTCGATAGCGGCGAAGCTCAGGCGTAATCCAACTTCGTTTCACGCGATGCTCGTATTCGATTAGCGTCTTTGAAGAATAATCACCTTCCAGCAGTGCGTCGAAAATAGTCTCTGCCGCCAGCATTCCGCTCTTAATCGCGGAATGAATTCCCTTCAACCGCGCGGCATTCAAAAACCCTGCGCTGTCACCGACAATCAGAACCCCGTCAGCGTACATTTTCGGCATGGCGTGCCATCCGCCGGCAGCGATTGCTTTGGCGCCGTAACGAATCATCTTGCCGCCCTGCAAAAGTTTCGCGACGAAGGGATGTGACTTGAACTTCTGAAACTCAGCGTGCGGATCGATCAGCGGATCCAGGTAATCAAGACCGGTCACGTAACCGATATTCAGGACGCGGTTCTGCATGCCATAAATCCAGCCGCCGCCGTACGTCCATTGATCAGAAGGAAAGCCGAGCGTATGGGTCACCCGCCCGGTCGGATAACGATCGTCTGGTAGTTCCCAAAGTTCTTTCACTCCCAGGCTGTAAACCTGCGGCTCGCGTCCTTCATCGAGGCCGAGACGTTGAACGAGCTTCTTCGTCAAAGAACCGCGGACACCTTCACCCAGGATCGTGACCTTGGCGAGCAAATCCACCCCGGGTTCGTAATTGGCTTTCTGCTTCCCTTCCTTGTCGATGCCCTTGTCTCCGGTGCGCACGCCCACGACTCGATCATTTTCGCCGTAGAGCATTTCAGCGCCGGGAAATTCAGGGAAAATATTTACGCCAGCCGCCTCGCATTGTTCGCCGAGCCAGGCCGTCAGACGATTGAGCGACACGATGTAGTAACCATGATTGTTGAGCGGTGGGGGATTTATGGGCGAGCGAATCGCGCGCTTCGGCGTGAGATAAAGAAACTGATCTTCTTTGACTTCGGACTCGAGCGGCGCGCCCTTTTCCAAAAAATCCGGAATCAGTTCGGCCAGACCCTTCGGATCCATGACCGCGCCGGACAATATGTGCGAACCGACCGACGAGCCTTTTTCAATTACCGCGATTTGGATTTCGCCGAGATCGGTGCCTTCGCTCTTTGCCTTTTCGATCAGCTGCGTCAGATGCAGAGCGCCGCTGAGGTTTGCCGGCCCGGCGCCGACAAACACAACATCCATTTCTAAACTTTCACGTTCCATAAGAAATCCGGTTGTGTTACTAGCCAGACTGAATGACCATTCAGTTTGGGAGTATAGCAGGGTACTGAGGGACGGGAACAGTAAGTCATTCCCCGAAACAGATTCTCTCCACGCTGAATTGTGGTAACTTAGACTCGAAAACGGAGTAATGAATATGAGCATCGCGATCGATTCTTTATTGGCTTCTTCGCCGGCGGTTCGGCACGGCCGTCCCTGTATTGCCGGCACTGGGATCAGTGTCAATCGGATCGCGATTCTGCACAATCTCGGCTACGGTATTGAAGAAATCGTTCGCAAATATGAGCATCTGACACCTGCCGGCGTCTACGCAGCTTTGGCTTACTATTTCGCAAACAAATCCGAGATTGACGCTGAGAATTCTGCGGAGGAGGCCGAAGCCGCAAGGATTGAAAGAGAATTTATTGCGGGCGAACCGAGTCGCTTAAATGCTGATACGTCTTTATCTCGATGAAGACGCCATGGACAGCGATCTTGTTCGCGCCCTCCAGGTGCGGGGCGTGGATGTTGCCACCGCTCTCGACTTTGGCCTCACGAATTCATCTGACGAAGTGCAGTTGCAAGCCGCTGCCGATGCAGGACGGGTTTTTGTATTCCTTTAATGTGGGCGACTTCATGGCCCTTCATAAAGCGTTCATGTCGGCGAGCAGGGAGCACGCCGGAATTGTCCTTAGTCAACAGCAACGTTACAGTGTTGGTGAGCAAATGAGACGATTGATCAGGCTCACCCAGGTGCGCTCATCGGAAAGCATGCGAAATCGAATCCAGTTTCTGAGTGTTTTGTAAGAGAGACTAGCGCCGGCGAAACGTCCGATGAGCTACCTTTGATTAAGGCTACTGATTAAGGCTACGCCGGCTTCAAGTTCGAGCACCCCATATGAGGCTGCCTTCTTCCAAAAAAGGTTTCATCACAATACTCAGCCTGACCGCATTCGTTGCCTCGTGGGCTTTTGTCTATCCGAGAGCTAAATCAGTTTTGATAAGCCGAAACTCGCTGGATAACAAGGCAATGAGTGGATCACCCCGGATTGTCTTGTGGGCTTGGGAACGCCCAACCGATTTACGCTTCATTGATGCGAAGCGCGTCGGCGTTGCGTTCCTGGCTAAATCAATTCTACTCATTTCGGATGACGCGCTAGTTCGGCCGCGTTTGCAGCCGTTGCAGTTACCCGAAGGCACGAAAGTAATCGCCGTAACCAGAATTGAAACGGACCGCGATCACAAACCAGATCTTTCAGCCAGGCAACGCGATGCAACCAGTCGCGCGATCGTTGACATGGCTTCCCTGCCGAACGTTTCTGAGATTCAAATCGATTTCGACGCCACTAAATCAGAAAGAAGTTTTTACGGCGACCTGATTACAGATGTCCGTCGTCGTCTGTCGCCGCAGGTCCGCCTTTCGATCACGGCGCTCGCTTCGTGGTGCATGTTTGACGATTGGATTTCGGACCTTCCGATTGATGAGGCTGTGCCAATGATGTTTCGCATGACGGGCGATGGAAAACAAATCATGACCCGCCTGGATGCGGGCGATGATTTCAATGCGCCACCGTGTCGTCAAAGCTACGGCATTTCGTTGGATGAGCAACGTCCAAAGCTTTTCCCGGCTCGTAAGCTCTTCGTTTTTAACCCTGATGCATGGACTGAAAAATCCGTGCGCGAAATCTCGGAGTCGATTCAATGATTCGTTTTCCCCTGAAAACCAAACGCAAAGTCGAGCGCAGCACTCGTGCGCGGCGGACCTTGATCGTGACCGCCCTGGTTATGGCCCAGGTACTTGCAGTTCCCTTCCTTCTGCCGCGGCGGACCGAAGCCTGCGGACCGTTTTTTACCGATGCCATTTTCGTCTTTTCCAAACACCCGGATTTTCCGCTGGAGAAGTTTGCGGCGGGCAAGTTAGGCGTGATCAATGAATCCTGGGCTCGCTCGTACCTGGTGGCCGCTTATCGAAATCTTTCCGGAGATCCTCTGAGCGATGCAGAGGCCAAGGCCATCAAGAGCCTCTGGGACGATCGGCTCAACAATGCGTACGAAGGCGGCGACGACGGCTGGATCAAAACGTGGAATGAAGCGCGCAAGGCGGCAGGTGCAACGGCCGACGCGAAGGTGTCGGTCTATCGGAATCGCGAAAAGCCACATGAATACGACTCATTCCTGAATTGTCAGCAGGATGCTTTTGTGAATGCTGCGAACCTTTTGAATGAGCGCGTGAAGCTTTTTGGCGTCAACAGCCCGCAGGTTCAATCGTGGCTCGCAGCACAGGACGCCGTCTTTGCAAACTGTGGCGAAGGGCGGCATATGCCCAAAGATGCGGCCTCCGAGCTTCCGGACCTGCCGCCACTTCTTCGCGCAGATCGTGCTTATCAAATTGCCGCGGCAAACTTCTACTCTACGAACTTTGACGAAGCCAGGCAGCAGTTTGAAGCCATCGCTCGTGACAAGGAGTCTCCTTATCGGATCATTGCACCCTACATGGCCGCGCGGTCGATGTTGCGAAAAGGGAGCTTTGCTGAGAAGGAAGATGAAGCCCGGCCATTCCTGAGCGATGCCGAAACGCGTCTGAGCGCGATCCTCAAAGACAATTCTTTGAAGGCTTCGCATCACGCTGCGGGCCGACTTTTTAATCTCGCGCGTCTGCGCGCGCATCCCGAAGAGAAGCTGCATGACCTCGCTCGCCAGATCATGAAAAAAGACGCGAGCGAAGATTTCAAACAAAGCGTCTGGGATTACACGATCCTGATGGACAAGTATCTCGAGGTTGAAGACGAAGCGGCAAAACGACAACTGCCGGCGGGTCTCGGCTCAGACGATTTGACCGACTGGATTATGACTTTCGAAGGCGACGTGGACCCGGGTGAAGCGCATGCGATCGAGAAGTGGCAGAAAACGAAAGCGCTGCCGTGGCTGGTTGCCGCATTGGCGAATGCAGGTGGCAAGCAGCCGATGTTGAATGAACTACTGGCGGCTGCCGCAAGTGTAACCTCTTCCTCGCCTGCTTTCCCCACCGTTGCCTTTCACAGCGTGCGCCTGCTCAAAGAAGCGAATCGCGCCGGCGAAGCGCGCGCGATGCTGGACAAAATTTTGGCCGGTGAGCGACAGCAGCTGAATGCTTCAGCCCTGAACCAATTTCTTGGCCAGCGCATGATGCTGGCGCAAAATTTGACCGACTTCCTGCAAAATGCTCCGCGGGCGCCGGCTGGATTCAGTTACAACGACGACGGCCGTGAAGTTCCTGACGATGATAGCGCCCCGAAGTCCGGCGAGACCCCAAAGTCTCTCTTCGACCAGGATGCCGCCGACGTCTTTAATCGAGCAATGCCCGTCGCGATCATGAAGGATGCCGCTGGATCAAAGACTCTGCCGCCGAATCTTCGTCGCGATGTAGCGCAAGCGGCATTTGTTCGCGCAGCACTGCTCGATGATCGCGAATCGGCGATCCAGGCTGCGGCTTCTTTGGAAGCGGAACTGCCTCAGGTGAAGGAATTCCTGGCTGCTTATCAAAAAGCAACGACACCTGACGCCAGTCGCTTTGCGGCTGCATTTCTGACACTAAAGTTTCCCGGCTTGCGACCATATGTATCTACCGGCGTCGGCCGGACCACAGCCGTCGACGATGTCGACAGCTATCGCGACAACTATTGGTGTGCTGAGCCACCGACGCCTCTAAGCGGGCCGCCATCGGATGATGCACAAGCTAAAACGAAACCGGTCACTGCGCCTGACTTTCTGAAAGCCTCGCAGACTTTGGCCGCGCGCCAGTTTGCCGCACTGCAGGCGTTGGGAACAGGCCCGAATTATCTTTGTCGCACGGCGATCGAGTGGGCCCAGAAGAATCCGGCGGACCCGCGCGCGCCGGAAGCTTTGCATCTGGCCGTCAGGTCTACGAGATACGGATGCACAGACAAAGAAACCGGCCGTTGGTCCAGGGCGGCGTTTGACTTGCTTCACAGTCGCTATCCGAATACGACCTGGGCCAAGAACACGAAGTATTGGTTCAATTAATTAAATGCGGTGAACCGGGTGAATGAAAACAAACATACAAATGGCTTAATCAACGAAACCAGTCCCTATCTTCTTCAGCACGCGCACAATCCCGTCGATTGGTATCCCTGGGGAGAAGAGGCCCTCGAAAAAGCACGCACGGAAGGAAAGCCGATCCTGCTGAGCATCGGATACTCGGCGTGTCACTGGTGCCACGTGATGGCCCACGAATCGTTCGAGGACGAAGAGATTGCCCGTTTGATGAACGACAACTTCATCAACATCAAGGTTGATCGTGAAGAGCGACCTGACCTCGATCAGATTTATATGAGCGCGGTCCAGATGATGACGGGCCATGGCGGCTGGCCCATGACCATGTTTCTGACTCCCGAGGGCGTTCCCTTTTATGGCGGCACCTATTTTCCTCCGGCAGATCGATTCAACATGCCCGGTTTCCCACGCGTGCTCCTGAGCGTAGCCGAAGCCTACCGCACACAAACGGACCAGGTCGCGAGCACGGCCACGACGATGCTTGGCGAACTGCGCCGCATGGGGCTGGCTGAAGAATCTCGTGACGTGCTGACGGTTGAGGTTCTCGACAGTGCTTCGCGTCGCATTGTCGCTAACTACGATCGCACGCACGGTGGCTTCGGTGGCGCTCCAAAATTTCCGCCCGCCATGACGCTGGAGTTTCTACTTCAAACTAATTATCGAAACCATTCGGATGAAATGCTGGCGATCATTACTGATACCTGTCGCAAGATGGCTGAAGGCGGGATGTACGATCAACTCGGGGGCGGCTTTCATCGTTATTCGGTCGATGCGAAATGGCTGGTGCCGCATTTCGAAAAAATGCTTTACGACAACGCGCTCCTGTCGCGTCTTTATCTTCACGTCTACCAGGTTACTCGCGATGAATTCTATCGTCGCGTTGCCGAAGAGATTCTCGATTATGTTGTGCGCGAGATGACTGATTCGAGCGGCGGCTTCTATTCGAGTCAGGACGCAGACTCTGAAGGTGAAGAGGGCAAGTTCTTTGTCTGGTCGCGCCAGGAAGTAATCGATGCGTTGGGCGAAGTTGATGGCGCAATCTTTTGTGATTACTACGACGTAACCGATCAGGGCAATTTCGAAGGACACAACATCCTTCACGTCAAAGCTTCAATTGAGGCCGTCGCTTCAAAACATGCCGTTTCAACTCAGCGCGCGCTCGAATTAATTGAAGCGGGTCGCCGCGCGCTATTCGACATTCGCGAACGCCGAGTCAAACCCGGTCGTGACGAAAAGATTCTCACCGCCTGGAACGGCTTAATGCTCGCCGGCTTTGCTGAAGCGGCCGCGATTCTCGAACGAGAGGACTATGGTCAAGTCGCACGCGCGAACGCGAACTTTCTCCTTTCGCACCTTCGAAAAGATGGTCTGCTGCTTCGCACATCTAAAGCCGGCGAATCGAAATTGAATGCATACCTTGAAGACTATGCAAACCTGATCCACGGCCTGATCGCTTTGTACGAATCAACAGGTGAACTCGAGTGGTTTGAAAACGCGCTTGAGCTTACCGACAAAATGGTCGAGCAGTTTTGGGATGATGAAGCCGGCGGATTCTTTTTTACCGGCAAGAGCCACGAACGCCTGATCGTCCGATCGAAAGAGTGGTTCGATAACGCCACGCCGTCGGGCAATTCCGTCGCCGCGCTTTCGTTGCTGCGACTGGCGCTGCTGACAGCCAACGACGACTACCGCAGACGAGCCACAACTATCCTTCGACTGATGGCGGATCAGGTTCGCAGATACCCCTCGGCTTTTGGCTTTGCGCTGACCGCTTTGGACTTTTATCTGTCGTCACCGCTTGAGGTGGCGATCGTCGGAAGCAGCTCAGATGCACGGTTGGAGGGCTTAATCCGGACCTTCTGGCGTTCATATCTACCGCACCGTGTCCTTGCGTTGTGCACAGCATGCTTTGATGAAGCAGCCTCTCGCATTCGCCTTTTGGAGGGTCGCAACACGCTCGAAACGCAGCCGACAGCCTTTGTTTGCGAGGGATACACGTGTAAAACGCCGGCTCTATCAGGCGACGAACTTGAAAAACAACTCTCCTTGAAATAGCCGCGGCGACCGCTTCGGATCCGGTCGTCGCGGGACACAATCCCGCAGTTTCAGCCAGAAAAGCGTTGACTTGGCGCAGCCGTACGGCTATTCTGAGGTGGCCAACGATGTTGGCCGCTGCTGCGCTCTTATCAACAGTGCCTTTGATCGTTATCGATTTTCTATCCTCAGTTTTCCCTCCCGTCACCGTCGCCAAAAGTAAATATGCTTAAGCTTAATTGGAAGAGTCTGCTGTTATTGGCCCCCGTAGTCATTGCCGGAGCGCTTGTCCTGATTGGGGGCATTGTGACCACTGCGCACCTCCCGTTGCTCGGATGGACGGGCTTGGCTCCCCTGGTAATCCTGGTTGGAATCACTTTAGGTTCCAGTTGGTTTACCGTTCCCGTTACCAACGCCGATGGATCAACCCAGAGCAATAAATCAGTCGCCGACGCATTCATTTTTCTCGCGGTGATGATGTATTCGATGGCGCCGGCGAACAACTTCGGCCCGGCCATCATTCTGGCAGCAGTTGTTGGTTTGATCTCTTCGTTGTCCGTGTCTGGACGCTGGGCCACGATTTTTGCCATTGGCAATTCGGTTATTTCGACCTTCGTAGCCTCGCTGGTTTACCGGGGATTGCTCATGGTCCTGGCGGGCGGCGCGCTTTCTGCCGGGAATGATGGGCCGGTTTTAGACATCTTGCTGTTCCCGCTATGCGTCTTCGGACTGGTTCACTACGCGCTCAGCACCTTTGGAAATGTCGTCTTCAGTTCGCTCTGCCTGGGTAAAGGCCGAGTGGTTGTTTCGCAGGAAAGCCTGATTTGGACACTCATAACCCAGGTTGCGAACGTCACTTCGGCGGCCTTGTTCTATTCCGCCATTCATGGCGCCGGTGTTCCCTTCCTGTTCGTTGGCGGATTGATCATCGCTTTGGTTCATTTGCTCTATCGCTTCAACGAAAAGCGTGTCAGCGAAGTAAGCCGTTCACAGAACGAAAAGCTCAAGTACATCGAGGAGATTGCCGACCTCCACATGAACACGATCGAATCGCTGGCGATTGCGATCGATGCTAAAGATCAAACGACCCACGGCCATGTGCGCCGAACTCAAATCTATGCGACTGAAATGGGCAAGTTGCTGAAGGTCACCGAGTCTGAGCTGCGAGCGCTAGTGGCCGGTGCTTTGCTGCATGACATCGGCAAACTGGCGGTGCCCGAATACATTCTGAACAAGCCGGGCAAGTTAACCGAGGCCGAATTCGCCAAGATGAAGATTCACCCCACGGTCGGCGGCGACATCCTCAAGCGAGTCAACTTCCCTTACCCGGTCGAAGACATCGTCCGGTATCACCATGAAAAGTGGGATGGCAGTGGCTATCCCAGAGGCCTTCGGGCGGAACAGATTCCTCTGGTGGCGCGGATTATTTCGGTGGTTGATTTCTATGACGCGACCCGTTGCGACCGCCCCTACCGCAAGGGAATGAAACGTGAAGACTCCCTTTCGCTGTTGCAAAAGATGTCGGGCAGTTCATTCGACCCGAAGGTCGTGGACATTTTTATCGAGCGGGTCACTGAATTCGATCGGCTGATCGGTCGTGAGGATATTCGTGAGCAGGTCGCTTCTGAGAACCTCAATTCTTCAAACAAATCCCGACCCGACGCCGGGCTGGCTTCTGATGTCCTGGGATCGCCGGACCACGAAAAAGGTTTCCGTTCAATTACCGAGGCCCAACGTGAAGTCTTTGCGCTCCACGAAATTGCGCAAACCATTGGGTCGTCGCTGAACATGAATGACACGGTCACGTTGGTGTCGAATAAATTGCGCGCCATCGTGCCCTTCGACACTTGTGTCATCTTTATCGTCGACGATCGTTCAGGCAAAGCGGTCGCGATCCACGTCGTCGGCGATCATGCGGATCTATTCCAAATGCGACGTTTGAATATCGGTGACGGAATCACGGGTTGGGTGATCGCCAATTCACGTTCGATGTGCAACTCGTCGCCGGAACTCGATTTGGTCGGTCTGCCGGATGAGATCGCTCGCAGTTTTCGCGGCGTTCTGGTTTCGCCGCTCATTCGCGAAGACGGTGCTTTTGGAGCAATCTCACTGTATTCCAAGGGTCGCACTTCTTACACCACCGAGCATGTTCGCTTACTTGAATCGGTGGCCCAGCATGCGGCCTCGGCTTTGAACAACGCGATCACATTTGAAAAGACCAAGGAAAGCGCGCTTACCGATCCGCTGACCGAACTGCCCAATGCGCGTGGCTTCTACATGATGCTCGAGCAGCGTCTGGCGGAATGTGAGCGCCTCGGGCGTGAGCCGCTTTCCGTCATCAGCATGGATTTGGATGATTTCAAACAGATTAATGATCAGTGGGGTCATGCGATCGGTGACCGCTTGCTCGCCAGCGTCGCGAACGTGATCCGCAGAGAGCTGCGGCAGATGGACATTCTTTCGCGCTATGCCGGCGATGAGTTTGTCGCGATCATGCCGATGGCTTCACAGGTAATGGCTGAAGGGATCGCTGAGCGTATTCGCAAAGCAGTTTCAGATCATAAGTTTTCAGTTCGCACCGGCAAGTCCGTTTCGGTCGGCGTTAGTTTAGGCGTCGCAAGTTTCCCGAATAACGGTGAAACAACCGAAGAACTTTTGACTTTCGCCTCACGCAATATGCAGCGCGACAAGCACACACGAAAGAATCTCCACAACCTGGCCACGATGCCGACGCCGGCCAGGATCGATCACTACACCTGAGCTTGGAACCAAATCAGCAGAATCTAAAGCGGTCTGACAATTTCGTCCTCGCTATTTTGCCTGGTCAGATCTCTCGCGTATAATCGCGAGAGTTAGTATTGCTATGTGTTTAGGCCAGCATAAGCTGGCCGTTCACTTTTGACGGGCGATACTTCAAAATCAGGTAAATGAGCAACCAATCCAGCGAGCAATCAGACCAGTCGAAGCATGCCTCGGACAGCCCGGTGAGCGTTTTAGATCCGCCGAAGACTTCAACTCAGTCCAGCGAAATCACCGAAGATCGTGAAACCCTGATCGAGATTCTGCGCCAGATGGTGCTGATTCGACGCTTTGAAGAGAAGTGCGCTGAGTCATACAGCCTCGGCAAGATTGGTGGTTTCTGTCACCTTTACATCGGCCAGGAAGCCGTCGGCGTCGGCGCGATTTCAGCGTTGCGCGAAGATGACTATGTGCTCACCAGTTATCGTGAGCACGGTCAGGCAATCGCCAAGGGCATCTCTCCGGATGCTGTCATGGCCGAATTGTATGGCAAGGCGGGTGGATCATCGCGCGGCAAGGGCGGCTCGATGCACATCTTCGATAAGGAACTTAATTTTCTTGGCGGTCACGGAATCGTCGGCGGTCAGATTCCCCTGGCCACCGGGGTCGCGTTTGCGTCGAAGTATCAGGAAACCGATCGAGTGACACTCTGCTTCTTCGGTGAAGCCGCGGTGAACCAGGGCGCTTTTCATGAATCGCTCAACATGGCCCAGCTGTGGAAGTTGCCGTGCATCTATATTTGCGAAAACAACATGTATGGCATGGGCACTTCGCTCGAACGCGCGATGTCTTTACAGAATGTGGCCCAAAAAGCGTGTGCTTATGAGATTGCTTCGGAGTTTGTCGACGGCATGGATGTTCTGAAAATGCGCCAGGCAGTTGAGCGGGCCGTGAAACGCGCGCGCGAAGAATCGTTACCGACGCTGCTGGAAGCGCGGACTTATCGTTACATGGGTCATTCAATGTCGGACCCCGGAAACTATCGTACCCGCGCGGAAATTGAGAAGTATCAGGAGCGAGATCCAATCAAGTTATTCGTCGACGCGCTCAAAACAAATGGTGTGATTGGTGATGACGATCTGGCTCAGATCGAAGCGCAGGTGAAAAAAGACGTGGAGCAGTCAGTGCGGTTTGCCGAAGAGAGTCCCCTACCTGACGAAAGCGAGCTGTATACCAACGTCTACGCCAACCCACTCTAATTCAAATTCAAAGATCGAGAAACTAAACTAATGGCTGTAATGACAATGCGCGACGCTTTGAATCTGGCTCTGGCAGAAGAGCTGGCGCGCGATCCTTCCGTATTTTTGATGGGTGAGGAAGTTGCCGAATACCAGGGCGCTTACAAAGTCACGCGTGGCTTGTTGGAAAAGTTTGGGCCCAAGCGCGTGATCGATACGCCGATTACCGAGCTGGGATTCGCTGGGTTGGGTGTGGGCGCAGCGATGGCCGGCTTGCGACCGATTATTGAGTTCATGACTTTCAACTTCTCGATTCTGGCCACCGATCAAATTATTAATTCGGCAGCGAAAATGCTTTACATGTCAGGCGGCCAATTCAAAATCCCAATCGTCTTTCGCGGGCCGGGAGGCTCAGCTTATCAAGTGTCGTCGCAACATTCGCAAGCCATCGAATCGTGGTACGCCTACTTTCCCGGTCTTAAAGTCGTAATGCCTTCAACCCCGGCGGACGCCAAAGGTCTTTTGAAGAGTGCGATTCGGGATGACGATCCGGTGATTTTCATCGAGCAGGAACGCATGTACGGGATGAAAGACGAAGTGCCGGAGGATGAAGACTTCACCATTCCGTTGGGCGTCGCTGATGTGAAACGCGAAGGGACCGATGCGACCATCGTGGCGCGTTCCCTGATGGTGCCGACAGCCTTGAAAGCCGCCGAGGAATTGGAAAAGGAGGGCATCTCTTGCGAGGTTATCGATCCCCGCACGATTCGGCCGCTCGACATCGAAACGATTGTGGCCTCGGTCAGGAAAACGAATCGAGCCGTCATCGCCGAAGAATCGCATCCGTTTGCCAGCGTCGGAGCAGAGATTAGCGCAGAAATCATGGAGCAGGCATTTGATTTTCTCGATGCTCCGGTCAAGCGCGTCTCAGGCGTAGACGTTCCGATGCCCTATGCGAAGAATCTCGAGCAACTTGCGATTCCGGACGTCGCGCAACTCGTAGCGGCGGTTAAGGAAGTTTCTTATAAATAATTGTCAGTTGTCGGTCGTCAGTTGTCAGTAGCTGTACCGGGATCCGCACTGTTCGATTAACCGATAACCAGAACTGCCGGAAAGAACTGACTACTAACAACTGACCACTGATTAATCAAAAAAAATGGCTACTCAAGTCGTCATGCCGAAGCTCTCGCCTACCATGGAAGAGGGGCAGCTTGCGCGTTGGCTGAAAAAAGAAGGTGACAAGGTTTCGATGGGCGAGCCGCTCGCCGAAATCGATACCGACAAAGCGACGATGGAAATGCAGGCGCTTTCGAACGGCGTGCTGCGCAAGATTCTGATCAACGAAGGCGAAAGCGCGCCTCTCGGCCAGCCGATTGCGATTATCGGTGAAGCCGACGAAGACATTTCTGAGTTATTGAAAACCGCGACCGCAACCAAACCCACTCAAGCTGCTACCGCGACCGAGAAAGTGGCTGAGTCCGATGCGGCGCCCGCAGTTGAAGCAACGCCGGAGGATCAAGAAACGGCTGAGCCTCCTGCGAGCACGGACGGAAAGAAACCTCAGGAGTCTGCCGCGCCAACCGGTCGTGTGCTGATTTCGCCGATTGCCGCGCGTATGGCTGCCGAAGCAGGCATCGATTTGAAATCTTTGCGCGGCAGCGGACCCGGTGGCCGGATCGTAAAAAGCGACGTCGAAGCCGCCAGGACACAAAAGCCAACTGCACCTGCACGGAAACTGCCGCCGCTTTCAGCTCTGCGAACAACTCAGGCAGGCGCCGCTTACGGCCCATCAGCTTATCGTGACGAACCGCTCAGCGAGATGCGTCGCACGATTGCACGCCGCCTGGTTACTTCGCTTGGGCCAGTCCCGCATTTCTTCCTGACCAGTGAAATCGACATGGAACGGGCCGCCGACATGCGGCGATCGATCAACGAACTCTATCCCGAGGCAAAAGTCAGCATCAACGATCTGATAATCAAAGTCGCAGCGGTAACTTTGATTCAGCATCCGCAGGTCAACGCGTCATTCCAGGACAAAACAGTTCGCTTTTACGAGCATGCCGACCTCGGCGTTGCCGTGGCGACTGAAAACGGTTTGATAACTCCAATCATACGCGCCGCCGAATTGAAATCGCTGATCGAGATTGCCGGTGAAGTCCGCGAATTAGCGGATCGGGCCCGCGCTCGTAAACTCAAGCCGGAAGAATATACCGGCGCCACGTTCTCGATTAGTAATCTGGGGATGTTCGGTATCGAGGAGTTCACCGCTGTGATCAATCCGCCCGAAGGCGCAATTCTGGCCGTCGGCGCGATGGCTCCGAAGCCGGTGGTCAAAGAAAACGATATCGTAATTCGACAGACGATGCGCGTCACCATGTCCTGCGACCATCGCGTAATTGACGGCGCCGTGGGAGCGAAGTTCCTGCAAACATTCAAGCAAATTATGGAGAACCCTTTGTATCTTTTCGTCGGCTGAACTTCATGCCAAATTTGTGTGGGACAACAGATCGGGTTTGCTGCCCGATCTTTTTTTATTTTCATGCGTAACGTCAGACCAAGTAGCGGCGCGGCGCCACATCTCGCACTGATCGCGGTGCAGATTTTCTTTGCGACCTGGCCGATCGTCGGCAAGCTGGCCCTGAGAACACTGCCGGCCGTCGCTCTCGTCGGTTTCAGGGTCGCAGGCGCATCGCTGGTGCTGGTCCTGCTCGCTCGGGTCAGCGGCAACTTGCGCCCGATTGATCGGCAGGACTGGCCGCTGCTGATCGCATCGAGTGCGCTCGGACTCATTCTCAATCAGTGGCTCTTTGTTAAAGGCCTGTCCATCACGACGGCAATCAACGCGACTCTGCTCAGCACCTCAATTCCAATTTCGACGTTGATTATTGGCATGTTCATGGGAACGGATCGCACGACGTGGCGACGGATACTGGGAATTGGCTTGGCGGGAGCAGGAGTCTTGTATTTGATTGGCCCCACTCGCAGCGACTTCTCGGCAACCACGCGGGTAGGCGACCTGCTCATTGTCGCGAACTCTTTGTGTTACGGCGCATACATTGCCATTTCAAAAGATCTGGTAAGGAAATACAACGCGCTGACAGTGATCACATGGATCTTCATCATCGGCAGTGTGGCGACTATTCCTCCCGGCTTAATCAGCTTGAGTCAGATTCAACTGAGCGATATCTCGTGGAAGGTTTGGATCGAAGTGGCGTACATCATCGTGCTGCCGACAGCAATAACGTATTACCTGAACGCCTGGGCTCTCGCGCGCGTCGCGCCGAGCACAGTCGCGGTCTACATTTACCTGCAGCCACTGATCGCTTTTGTGGTGGCGCCGATTGTTCTGGGCGAAACGCTTGGCGCCCACGCGCTGATTTCGTCACTGCTGATCTTTGTGGGAGTATTCATTGTCACTCGATCAAGGCGACGACCGGATGTAGATGAGGCGAACATTCTGGAGAGCACTTAGCCAATTAGCCTGATGGCCTGGATGGTTGCAATCGTATTGATTCTGTTCTACGTGGTGGGCAGGTTTGCCTTTCATGAAACGAGTTTGATCGGCTATCTGCCTTACATCGCTGTCGCGGTGCTGATCCTGGATTATCTGTGCGCGCGATTCTCGAAAAGACCAAACTCTCCGCGGCCGAGCGGCTAACGAAGATTGTTACTGCACGATCGGCACGCTGTTCGCCGTCGCGCGTTGAGTGTGTGACAAGCGGGGCAACGCACATACATCGCCCGCGCGAACAAATGCATGATGACGTAACTGCCGCCCAGGATCGCCACCGCTAATCCAACATTGATCAGAGTTTCTTTCAGGGGGAACTCTCCAGTAGTGTTTCACTTTGCGACTTTGCGACTTTGCGTGAGAAACCTCCGGCCCAGGAGAAGCATTTCACGCAAAGACGCAAAGACGCGCAAAGCCAAACTAAGATACTGCGAACCAAGTTGCCAAATCTCAGGCCGCCTTACTCGAGCGGTCCTCTCCAGGCTCGGCCCGGTAAACCGCCTTCGTCTGCGAAAGGTAATGCTGTCCGCGATCGTATCCCAGACGAAATGCGGGCGCGTCAGCATCAGCGCCATGTCTCTCTTTCAGTGTGCTGCTTACATCTTCGCACGATTTGCCGCGACAGTCAGGATGCAAAGCCGATTCAAATCCCAGACGATATTTCGCTTCATCCAGACTGAAGTTGCCGCCCTGATTTACATAATGCTCTCGTTCGGCGTCGCGCAGACCAATCCACCACTCCTCGCGCGCCGCATCAACCGACTCAGCGCCGGCTCGTGCTAATACTGCACGTGCACGTTCGACAGTCTGTTCGTTATCTGCAAATGCCAGGACGACCGAACGGCCGCGCCGCAAGGCATCTTCATAAACGAACAACTCGTCTTTCGGCACGCCCTCGACAATTCCCTTCTCCAAAGCTTTGCCTGCCATAGCCCCAGCGGCGGCCCCGCCGGCGCCAAAGACAGCGGCGCCAATCAATCCGAGCGCAAGCACCGGCCCAACGCCCGGGATCAAAATACTCGCCACGGCGACGCCGGCCTCCAAGCCGCCAGCGACACCCAGAGCAGCTCCAACCGCGCCGCCGACTGCCGAACCCATACCTGGCTGTTCTGTCTCCGTGGTTGGGACTTGTGCTTCAATTTCGACCTCCGGGGTGTGCGGTGAGAGTACGGTAATGTTTGTTTGCGGGATATCAACTGACCGAAGAATCGCCGCTGCGCGCTTCGCGTCCGCAAAAGAATTGAAGATTCCTACGATGCTCTCCATAGTTCGACCCTCCTGTCGAAACACTTGCGCGAACCGTGCCACAACATTTCATTCAGCCTCAGATCTCAGTTCACAAGGCGATTGCAATCCAATCGGTATAGAGGTGGCACGGGCGTCCCGCCCGTGGATCACGCGCAAGATGCGCGTGCCACACAATGCTTTGATCGCATTTCGTGATTGAGCCGGATGAAACGACTATGCTAATGTGGCACGCATGACAGCGCCCGAAGAACAAACGGAATTCGACGTGATCGACAAGGAATGGCCCATGTCGGTCGGCGACGGCAAGGCGACTCGCAAAAAGAGGCCGCGCATCCTGGCGATTACGACAGACTGTTGCACCGGCTGTGCAGGATCGCCCGCGTGCATTGAATATTGTCCGATTGAAGCCTGTATGTTCTGGGTGACTGACGACGATCATCCGCCGTTCGGCCGCATTGAAGTTGATCCTTATCTCTGCATCGGCTGTCAGAAGTGCACCAGCAAAGGGCCTGATGGTGCTTTCCTCGATGGGTGTCCGTGGGATGCGATTGAAATGATTCCTACTGACGACTGGGAAGCCATGCACGGGATCGTTTTGCCGGATTTGCCACCGCCTCCGCCGACTGAACAGATTCCAGCATCTGTTTCCACTGAAGCGCTCGCGAGCCAGTAGCCCACGATCTGAAACTCAGAATAATTCTTTCTCTGCGAACCTCTGCGGAAATCCTCAGTATTCCTCTGCGGTTACTTCTTGCATATGAAACCGCAGAGGAAGGACCGAGGTTTTCGCAGAGGAATGCAGAGAAGGGCGACTTAATTATTTCTTCGCTCTTAGCTCTTCGCCGCAAAAGCCATTCGCGACGCCAATGCTGCCAGCAAGTAGCACGCGCTGCCCATCAACATCGCTGCCTGGAATCCCGCCGTTAGCGCCACAAATACCGTCGTCACTGATCCGATAACCGACATGATGCCGTTTAATCCCCAATAGAACGGCGGCGCAGCCAGCGAGCCGTCGCCGGTTCGACGCAGCCCACTCGGGAAAGGCATTCCCATCGCCAAGCCGAGCGGGGCAATCAAACAAATCGCGACGACTATCCGCCCCGAAAGTGGAAGCCACAGCAGCGCCGGCACGAGTCTGGGCAGAGCGAGTGCTTCTATTGCTCCAATCACCGCGACGGCCACGCAAGCCAGCCACATCGGAACGCGCACGCTCAGAGCGCTACCAAGTCCTCCGAAAGCCAACAGCGTAAACAGCAAAACTGAAAGAGAATAAATTGGATGACCAACCAGTAGGGTCAGGTTTTGCAGCAGCGCGAGCTCTACTGCGATGAAGCCAAAACCCAGAGCGGCAAAATAAAGCAGCGAGCCGGCGTATCGGTACGCGGGCCGCTGGCCCGTTTCATCGTTGCCTTTCCTCCTCGGCATTCCCAACACCGCAAACAACAGAAGCAGCCCCACGCTCGGAGCGAGCAACCATTTCAACAGGCGCTCAGCGATCGTGCCGGGCATCCTGAACGGCCGATCGATCGCAAAATAAAACGGGCTGTCATCCCAAACGGCGCCGACATATCTCGGCGAGGCGTCGTCGTATTGCTGGAGCGTTTTCCTTCCCGCTAAGACGTCAGCAATCATTGGCGGAGCAGTTCCGCCCGGCATGATGACTGGGTTCGCCTGCGTCCACTTTTCGGAAATCTCTTTCAGCTCCGCGTCAGTGAACGGGCGCTTGCGCAACATGAAAAGCATCTGTGGATAATCGTTGGGTGCAGCCTGCTTCTCCATCAGCACCACGATTCGTTTTGCGGCTTCGCTGGCTCCCAACGTCGCCACTGCATTCGACACCAAACGCGGAATATCCATCTCCCAACGCAGCACTACGACGATTCCGTTATCGCTGAGATGATCGTAATAAGCGCGCATGGCTTCCGTCGTGTACAGATAATTTTCCGAGAGCGATAAGCCTCCCGACGCAACCGAAGCCCATGAGTCAACAAAGCCGAGCAGAATGATGTCGAACTTTCGATCGGTGCGACTGATGAAGTTTCGGCCTTCGCTGAGAACAGTTTCCACATCCGGACGATCGTAGAGATTGCCCGCGCGGGCACCGTAGCTGCGTACGAACTTCAGCATCAGCGGATTCATTTCAACCGCGGTCACTTTGCGACTGCCGGAAGCAAGGGCGGCGACGACGTCCGGCCCGCCACCCGGTCCAATAATCATCGTCTCCGCATCGGGTGTCAGTCGGAACGGCAGGGCTCGATACGACCAGCGCATGTCTTGCACGCTTTCGAGTTTGCCGTCCCAGCCGCGTATGCCGGTCCAGGCGTCGGAATCGATGTAGAGTCGCGCGAAACTATTCGGCAATCCCTCGACGCAATCGATGCGCGAATAAGCATTCCATCCTGTCTGAACAATCTTTGATCCCGGCGAGGCGTCCATCTGATTGCGCATCGCCTTGGTCGTGCCCGGTTTGACGCGGAAGGTCCCGAACTTAACAGCAGAGAACGCGGCGCCGGTCGTAAGGAGAAACGCGACAACTGCTATGATTTGAATGATTCGCGAGGTAGGGGCAGCAGGCCCTTTTGCGTTTCCAGCCGGGGCGGGCGACAAACTAATCAACAGCGCTGCCACTGCCGGCGCAATCGCGCCAACCAGCAACGCCGCTTCCCCACCGAATACGTGCAACAGAAGCGTCACCAGCACCGCGCCTAACGCGGCGCCCACAAGATCATAAAAGTATAGCGAGCTCGATTCCGTCCGATGCAGATCGAAAATGATCGATAGCGCCATGCCCGCGAGGAAGAATGGCAAGAGCGGCGCCAGAAAATAAAGCGGCAGCCGATCCATCTCAAACGGGTAGCGAACCAGCAACCAAAGGCAGAGCGGAATCGCCGCCGCGTAAAGCAGAGTCACTAAACTTGCCGCGTTCATTGAGACCGGTTTCGCTTGCTTCCACAAGTGGACCGTGAATCCTCCGAGTCCCCATCCCAAAAGAGCCACGGAGATCGCTACGAACGCGAAGTGATACCAGATACTGGCCGAATAAATCCGTGTGAGTCCGACTTCAAGGATCAGACCTGAAAGTGTAATTAAGAAAACACTGAGACGAGTGCGCATATGGCGAAGTAGTAAAGATGAAGCTAAAGGAAAGGTCAAGCCACGACGCTCCGGCTTTGACCAATACGACTTAGAACATGGGGCGCATCAGCGAGACTGGATGGCTTTCGCAGTTTGCGACGCTTGATCGACAAGCTCACCGCTCGGATCCGCCTGGACGCTGGATGTAATCAAAGGAAGGTCTTCCTTCGTGCCGACATAAGCCAGCGCTCGCAGAGCATCCAGAACGGTTGCCCTGTCGGGTATCAGCCAAACAAGAGTCTGATTCGTCGTGACTTGATCACCTTCTTTGGTAAAAACGGGGCCGGAGAGCCTCCCGTCAACCGGCGAGCGAAACTCCTGCACGTTGCCGGACGCGTCGCGGATGCGCGCGAGCAAAGCACCGGAACGAACAGTCGAACCTTGCGGCAATTGACTGATGATGGCGCCGGCGAATGGCGCTTTCACTTCGAATGATTGCAGCATCGCGCGCAGCTCGGGCCGCCCGGAAGCGTCACCAAAACGAACCAGTTGCAGCGCCGCGTTACGGCGAACCAAAGGGTCAGTGTCGTTGAGCAAATCCAGTAATGCGTGATGGAACTCTTCAGATTTGTTGTCCTGGCCCATGACCCAGGCCGCGGTCTTTCGCACTTCGGCAGTCTGGCTTTTGGCCGAGGCGATTACCTGTGGATAGAACTTTTTGGCGGTTGGATCGCCGTGTTCAATTCTTTGTTCGAGCTGTAAGAGCGCATGTTGAATGTGCCGCGGGTTCTTTTCCTCGGCGAGATAGGTGGCGATGTCGGTGTCAGAAAGACCGCGGCCAAACCATGTGAAATACCACGCCAGAAAAGGGACGATGATGAAAAGTGCCGCGACAATAATCAACCAGAAATTGGAAGGGCGCTTTTGTTTCAGAGCGGGTGGGCTGGCGAGTTGGCCGTTAGGACTTATGAGATCATTTTCCATTCTTCAATTGTATTTAAACACAGAGGTCACAGAGGAAGACAACACGTACTCTGCGTTCCTCTGCGAAGACCTCGGGTTCACCTCTGCGGTTTCATCTGCAAAAGTAAAAGTTACCGCAGAGGAAGGGCCGAGGACTCCGCAGAGGCCGCAGAGAAGATTGAAGGCGGCCTCACTTACCAAATCAAATACCTCGCTGTTCGACTACGGTAATTTTCGAAGCTCGGTCCGTACTGTCTCCTCAGGAATTCTTCTTCTCGCAGAATTTGAAAATGGCAGGCGACAATCGCCAGCAAAGTGAAAATCATAAAGAACCAGGTGCCGTTAATCAAAAAGATGCCGACGAACAGGAGATCGAACGCCAGGTAGATTGGATTACGCGTAATACTAAAGATTCCCTCCGTGACCAAAGTTCCCGGTGTCTGGCGATCGATTCCAATGCGCCACGAACTGCCGAACGAAAAGAAAGCCAGAATGAAGGTAACTAAACCGAAGATTACCAGAACCAGGCCCACAATCCTGACTGGTCCTGTCCGCAAGAACGCGACGTTCACTGCTTGCGGAAAAATGTCGTACGGCGAATGAAGCGCATGCAAAACCAGTTCGGTCATCCATAACACGACGCTACAGAGCGAGAGTATCTCCACAACCCTCCACGGTCCCTTTCCCCGACCGATGACTATCGGGTTGATTCCAGTCGTAAAACGCAGATAGAGCGCCTTGAACGGAATCACGCACAGCACGATGACTACGATGGATATTTGGAGGTAATCAAAGAATGTCATCAGAGCAGTGCAGTGGAACAGACTTCAGCCTGTGAAGCCCTTTACAAGCACACTGACTGAAGTCTGTGCCACTATGGAGCCGAAAGAGTCCGCAAAATGACGGTCGAGAGTCTCAGCAGACCCAAAGCGCCGTCGCCGCTGCGCTCTGCCGGCGCACTCCGAATTCAGTGTGACGGATACAAATGATAAAGCATCAGGTAGACCAGGACGCCGGTGACAGAAACGTAGAGCCACATCGGCAAAGTCCATCGCGCCAGCGCCTTGTGCCGCAGAAAATCGCGGCGCAATGCCCGGCGAAACGTCACGACCACAAAAGGTACGATTGCTACAGCCAGAACTGTATGCGTGGTCAAGATCGTGAAGTAAATCGGTCGCGCAATTCCCTGTCCCGCAAACCGCGTCGCTCCGTGATGCTGATGATAGGTGACGTAAGAGATCAGAAAAATGATCGATGCGGTGAGGGCTGCCAATTGACAGTTGCGATGCGCAATCACTCGGCCACGCCGAATAAAGTAGTAGCCGGTTGAAAGGAGGATGAAACTTGAAGCGTTGAGCGCGGCGTTCAGGTGAGGGAGAACCGAATAGAAGTCACTCATCAGATTGTCTTGCCCGTAATCAGGGCCATCGCTTCCGCGCGGGTGCGCGGGTCTTTGCGAAAGCCGCCCAGCACCGCGGACGTTACCGTCATGGCGCCGGGTTTTTTCACACCACGCAGAGTCATGCAAGTATGCTCAGCCTCGATCACAACCATCACGCCGAGCGGCTGCAACTGCTGAAACAGAGTAGTCGCGATTTCCGAAGTCAGACGCTCCTGAAGCTGTAATCTGCGAGCGAACGTTTCGGCCAGTCGCGCCAGCTTTGACAGGCCGAGAATTTTTCCATTCTTTGGGATGTAGGCGATGTGGCACTTACCGACAAACGGCGCCAGATGATGTTCGCACAGCGACGCAATTGAGATATCCTTAACGATCACCATCTCGTCGTGCTTGTTCCCCGAAAGCGGCACAACGTGTTCACTCGCGTCCTCGCGCATGCCCGCCGTTAGCTCGACATACATTTCAGCGACGCGCTTCGGCGTATCCTGCAGGCCGTCGCGGTTGGGATCTTCGCCGATGCCTTCGAGAATCAGGCGAACGCCCTGCGCAATTCGATCAAGATTTGGCGCCGGAACACGATCAGGCTTTATTCGCTTTCGTTTGATGTTAGTGACTTTGGCGCTCATCAGTTCTTACTCGCCCTGCAGTGTTCTCTGTTAGTTCTTTCTCTGTGCCTCAGTGGATCTCTGTGCCTCTGTGGTGAGCATATCGCAGGAAAAGATTCACCAAAGAGACACGGAGGAATCACAGAGACGCCGAGAAATCTCCCCGTTTAAAGTTGGTTCTCGCTCAAGTATGCCTGTCGCGCAGCATCCTGAACTTTTACGAGCGGCGCATTGGCCTTCGCAGCCGCCGCCCGACACTGTTCGAACTCCGGCATCACGTTAACCGAGCCGTTATTTCCTTTCGCGACTTTAACATCAATTGGGCCGAATTGCGTCTCGACGCGGACGGTCTCACGGGCCAGGGCCCGGCGTTGAACTTCATAGCTGCGGGCGCCGATGGTGGTCGTCTCGGCAAAGAGCAGGTGCAGGAACTTTTCGCGGTCGTTTGGTCGGCAAAGAATCGAGACCAGGATTCCCGGGCGATTCTTCTTCATTTGCGTATTCGTAAGGTAACAATCCAGCGCTCCGAGTTCGAAAGCGCGATCCATTACGTGACCAAAAAGCTGAGGCGACATATCGTCGATGTTTGTTTCAATCATCAGCAGTGTTTCATCACTGTCGCGAATTGCGTCAAGTTCGCCGACGAAAACTCGCAGCGCGTTGGGAAAACCTTTTGGATTGCGCGTGCCCGCTCCGTAACCGCTCGCTTCAATCTTCATCGATGGAATGTTTTCAAAACGCTCGCAGACGGTCGTGATGATTGCGGCGCCGGTGGGAGTGACGAATTCACCTTCAATATCGCCGGCATAAATCGGCTTCCCTTTGAGAAGTTCGGCAACGGCCGGCGGCGGGATCGGAAAACGGCCATGGGCCATCTGGGCCATGCCGAAGCCAACCCGCAGCGGCGACGAAATGAACTGTTCCATGCCGAGCAGGTCAAAACCAACGGCCGCGCCGCACACATCGATGATCGCATCGATGGCGCCGACTTCATGGAAATGAATTTTTTCGATTGGCTGGTTATGGATTCGACTCTCTGCTTCCGCCAGCCGGGAGAAAATTCGCGCCGCGCGATCCTTCACCCGTTCATTCAGACCCGAGTCGTAAATGATTTTGAGTATGTCGCCCAGGTGCCGGTGCGCGTGTTCATGAGCGGTTTGCACATGAGCGTGGGTCGAGCTAATCCCTGATCGGTCGACTGTTTCGAAGTCGATCTTCCAGCCTGAGACGTTAAGCGACTGCAATTGCTCAATCAGAGCATGCGGCTCGACGCCCGCGGCGACCAATGCCCCGAGAATCATGTCGCCGCTGGCGCCGGCAAAACAGTCAAAGTAGAGAGTCTTCATGATTCAATTAGCCCCAAAAAGGCACAAAAAGCACAAAACAATTTACGATATTCAACTGGCATTCAATACCTTTACGATACATTCCAAACGACACATTCCACTTTCTTCCTTTGTGCGTTTTGTGCCTTTTTGTGGCTAGTCCGGTTCAAGCAGCGGCAGAATTTCGCCGGCCTTGCCCGTCAATACTTCATCGCACAACTCTGAAAGCGGCGTTGGTTCTGGATTCACTTCCACGACATAAGCGCCGGCCGCCCGCGCAATCTCAGGCAGTGCCGCAGCCGGATAGACGACCGCAGACGTCCCGACAACGAAACAGAGTTCACAGTGCTGGGCCGCCGCGGCGGAGCGCTCAAACGCGCCTGCAGGCAGCATCTCACCGAACAGGACCACGTCCGGACGCAGGTGTCCACCGCAGTGAAAGCATGACGGAACACCCTGATCGAATTTCAATTCGCGGACATCGTGACGAGTGCTGCAATCGAAACAGCGCGCCCGCCAGATACTACCGTGCATTTCAATCACGTGACGCGACCCGGCGGCTTGATGCAAGCCGTCTATGTTCTGAGTGACCAGCGCAAACTCCGGGAATCTGTCCTGCCAACTCGCAATCGCTTCGTGCGCGGCGTTCGGTTTCAAAGGAGCAAGCAACTCTCGCCGATAATTGAACCACTCCCAGACTGCCGCTAAATCTCGCTCGAGCATGCCTGCAGATGAAATGACATCGAAAGGCATTCCCTTCCAGACGGTTGTATTGCCGCCTCCGCGAAAGGTCGGCACTCCTGATTCGACCGAGACACCCGCGCCGGTTAACACCACAACGTTCTTCGCTTTTGCGAATAGCTCGCGAAGAGCGTCAGAAATTACTGAATGCATCAGGCCTTGCATGCGGAAACTCGGATGTTAGCAAGCCCGTGACCAAGTCGCAATTTCGCGATTTGCCATTGATTCAATACAATGGCGGTTTGCTTTGGTGGCACAGACTTCAGTCTGTGTTGCTCGGCAATTAGATCACAGACTGAAGACTGTGCCACTTTAAATTCGTGAACTTGATCGAACTACAAACTCAATTGAAGTCAGAGCTTCGCGCAGCCGCGCAGGAACTCTTCGAGATCGAACTCGAACAGATCGCAGCTGAGGTGCCACCGCGTACGGAGCTTGGCGACCTTGCCTTTCCTGTTGCTTTTGACTTAGCGAAACAGATTAAGCAAAAGACCGGCGAGAAACAGGCGCCACGGACCATCGCCGAAACGCTCAAATCAAAATTGGAGTCGTCCGCGCAAGTCGACCGCGTGGAAGTTGCCGGCGCCGGATATCTGAACGTCTTCTTTGATCGGGCCGCGCTGGTCGCCAAGCTATCAGAAATGGCCGCCGGAGCGCCGGAGTCGGCCGAAGCCAGGAAGCTGATGGTCGAGCACACCAGTATTAACCCCAACAAAGCGGCACACATTGGACATGTGCGGAACTCCGTTTTGGGTGACACGTTCGTGCACATTCTCGAAGCGGCCGGCAATCGTGTCGAAGTGCAAAACTACATCGACAACACCGGCGTGCAGGTGGCCGACGTGGTCGTTGGCTTCAGGCATCTCGAAAAAATGACGCTCGACGACATTAAAGCGCTTGATCGATCGCTGACGGAATCAAAATCGTTCGACTATTATTGCTGGGATCTATACACGCGAGTCGGATTGTTTTATCGCGACGGCGCCGTTGATGGAGAATCAAATCCTGAGAAGTTGAAGCTGCGCGGTGAAATTCTTCACGCCATCGAGGAAGGAAATAATCCTACGGCTGAACTTGCCGATTATGTCGCGACGCGCAACGTTGAGCAGATTCTCGACACAATGGAGCGACTCGGCATTCGCTATGACCTGCTGGCTCGCGAATCTGAAATCCTTCATCTGCACTTTTGGGAGCGCGCCTTTCAATTGATGAAAGATCGGGGCGTGATTCTCTTTGCCGGCGAAGGACGCAATCGCGGTTGCTGGGTGATGCCGTTCGAATCGCACACGGGAACCGACGAACATGAATCGGACAAGATCATCGTTCGCTCGAATGGAACTGTTACCTATACGGGCAAAGACATCGCCTATCAACTTTGGAAGCTGGGCCAGCTCGGTCTTGATTTCAACTATAAGCCGTTCAGGTCCTATCCGGATGGCCACGCAACCTGGGTCACTACGACTGAGCCGAACGCCGAGGTTCAACCGGAAGTTCCGCGTCCTAATTTCGGTGGCGGCGAGATTGTTTACAACGTAATTGATTCCCGTCAGTCGTATCCGCAGGACATCGTCCGCAAGGGCGTCGCGGCAATTGTGCCTGAGTTCGGCGAGAAGGCGAGCGTGCATCTTTCGTACGAAATGGTCGCGCTGTCGCCGGGCGCCTGTGAAGAGTTGGGCATTCAATTGTCCGAAGAGGATCGGAAAAAACCTTACATCGAAATGAGCGGCCGGAAAGGCCTGGGCGTCAAGGCAGACGATCTTATCAACCGTCTGGAAAGCGATGCTCTGGAGGAAGTTAGAACGCGGCATCCGGACCTGGCCGAAGCCGAGCAGCGCGAAACTGCGCATTCGATCGCGGTTGGCGCGCTGAGATATTTTCTGCTGAAGTTCACACGCAATTCCGTAATCGCGTTCGACTTCAAAGAGGCGCTTTCGTTCGAAGGAGAGACTGGGCCCTACTGTCAGTACGCCGCCGTGCGGGCGAATTCGATCTTTAGGAAACTCGGTGTCAGTACCGGGAGCGGTAGCGACCGGGCCCAACCTGGCCCTCTCGCTGAAGCACAGGATTTGATCACCTCTCGGCAAGAGCAAGTTAAGGACCTTCTCTCCGGCGAAACCGGTGATGAGGTCTGGTCACTTCTGGTTTTGGCGGCGCGGCTGGCGGAATCTAACGCTCAGGCCGCGGCCAGCGCGGAACCGGCAATCCTGGCGAAGTACACGTTCAACCTGGCAAAAGCCTTTAACCTTTTCTATCACCGGCACCGAATAATTGCTGAAGAGGATGTAGTGAAGCGCGCGGTCCTGATTACAATTGCCGACTACGCACGACGTCAATTGATCGAGGCGCTGGGGACCTTGGGAATCTCGGTGCCTGAACGAATGTAACCCTGAGTGGTTGACCAATTGCGACGTGTGGTTTTTGTAGCCTGGGCCGTTTACGCCTGGGTGAGAAAACAGGCGACGCTATTAAGCCCCATTAATGGGGCTTTTGAAACTAACCGATCTTTTATTCCCAGGCGTAAACGCCTGGGCTACGAAAAAATCGTTTCAATTGCGGATTCCGTAACCCTGGCCCGATTTACGGATTCACGAATAACGTCTTACTATAGTCACCAATGCTAATCGTAATGAAAGCCGACGCCACCGATGCGCAAATCGCGCACGTGTGCGAAGTCGTCACCGAAGTCGGATTCAAAGCGCACGCCATGCCCGGAGCGACACGCACGGCGATCGGCGTCACCGGTAATCAGGGCGCAGTCGATCCAACTCGATTTGAAAATCTACCCGGCGTGGCTGAGGCCATCCGGGTCAGCAAGCCTTATAAGTTAATCACGCTCGATCTTCGTCCGGAAAAAACCATCGTTCGCGTTGGAGATGCGACGATTGGCGGTGATGAATTGGCTATCATCGCCGGTCCGTGCGCGATTGAGAGTCATGCACAGGCTTTCGCCGTGGCCGAGTCTGTACGTCGCAGCGGCGCGCGCTTTTTTCGTGGTGGGGCCTTTAAGCCACGCACTTCACCTTACGCGTTCCAGGGTTTGGGAGAAGAAGGCCTGAAGATTCTGGCTGAAGTGCGCGACGTTTACGGTCTTAAGATTGTCACTGAGGCGATGGATGAAGCGGGCGTGGATCTGGTTGAGAAGTATGGCGACATGATTCAGATTGGCGCGCGTAACATGCAGAACTTTACCTTGCTGAAACGCGCGGGCCGTTCGCGCCTGCCGGTGCTCTTGAAGCGAGGACTCTCGGCAACGCTCGACGAATGGCTGCTGGCTGCCGAGTACGTCATGTCCGAAGGCAACTACAACGTCGTTCTCTGCGAGCGCGGCGTGCGCACCTTCGCCCAGCACACGCGCAACACGCTCGACCTCGCTTCAATTCCTGCTGTGCGTCGCATTTCGCATCTGCCCGTGATCGTCGATCCTTCTCATGGGACCGGGAAGAACTACATGGTCATTCCGCTCGCCTGTGCCGGGGTCGCAGTGGGCGCTGATGGCTTAATCGTTGAAGTTCACGACCAACCTGAAAAGGCGCTTTCAGACGGCGCTCAAGCGCTGACCATCGAACAATACGACCAGCTGGTCCGGGAAGTGCGACCTATCCACGAAGTCGTCGCCCCGCAACCCGTGAGCTAGCCCATCATTCAGTTCCGGACAAAATATTGATTAGCGAGCTGGCGAATACCGACCGGGGAATGACTCGGTCGAAGCCGGCCGCTTGTGCGTCGCGCTGAAGCTCTGTTTGCACGTGGGAAAAGAAGCCCAGGAGTGGAATGTTTTTTGTTTCTTCCTTCGCCTTGAGATGCTTCACCAATTCAATCGGATTGATTCTTTGCGAATGGAGATCGCAGATAATTAGCGTTGGAGTTTGCTGTTGGATAATTTCGAACACGCCATCAGCACTCCGCGCGAAGGCAACCGGCACACCGACCTGTTCCGCCGTGCCGCGGATCTTGGACGCGAAGAAAATGTCATCAACAACTGCGATAATGTTTCTAGTCATATGAGTGGCCGTAAAGCGAACCGGCTACCGTGACGGTTCAGCTTCTGGCACTGAGCTGCGAGCGAGTATCATCTCGTCGAGCGAGCGAACATGTCTACCAACGGTATCGAAATTGGAAGTCACGGGCCAACCGGCGAACAAGCTGAGAAACGCACCCGTCTCGTGTTGGCTTCCTACAACATTCGTTATGCCGTCGGCAGATATCTAATCGCGTCCGGGCTGATGAGGAAGTTTGGCTACAACTTTCCTACCAGGCGAGCTGAAGCGATTGGACAAAATATTCGCGTCGCCTCTGAAATCTTTTCGAATAATGAACTGCTGCCGCCGCCTGACATTCTAGCACTGCAGGAGGCGGATAAAGAGACGGGCCGCGCGGGCAGGCAACATGTCGCGGCGCGGCTTGCTGAGCATCTCGGCGTCGGATACGTTCATATCGGCGCAGGATTGCCGCACGGAATACAACCAAAGCAGCGTGAGTGGTGGCTGAATTTTGAGGAGCAAGTCGCAGTCGACGATGAAGGCGACATGGGCGTCGCGCTTTTGAGCCGGGTGCCGTTAAGCGACGTGGAACGAATCGATTTGCCCTGGCACGATTGCGCTTGGCGGCCCCGCCTGGCGATGGCAGTGACGATCAATCTGAGTGACCAGAATCTTCGCCTCTTCAACGTGCACATCGATCCGCATGGGCCTCTGGACAATCAACATCAACAGACCGAAGCTGTTCTGGAGCTGGCGCAAAAACACGACGGGCCGGCGGTGATTCTCGGCGACTTCAATACGCTGTCAAAACAAAAGGCGATCGAGATCAGAAGACTTCTTGAATCGCATGATTACACGACTCCGTTTCCAACGAATATTCCAACCTGGCGCGGCGCCGGACTAATCAGGTTCCACGCGGACTGGATTTTCGTGAAAGGGGTGCGGGTGACACGCTGGGGCGTCGTGAGGCCTTTGAACGTTTCGGACCACTGGCCGATTTGGGCGGAGATTGAGGGTTCAGAGTTCAGGCTTTAGCCTGCTACATTCGGAAAAGACGACAACCTGAAGGTTGAACTCTAAACATGAAGATCACCAGCCGCGACAATTCTTTGCTGCGTCACGCGCGGGCCGTGCGCGACGGCAAGGACAATGAATCAATATTCGTCGAAGGGCTGCGCCTTTGTGAAGAAGCGGTCCGCTCAAAGCTCAAAATTGAAGCCGTCATCTATTCAGACCGGATTGCTCAAAAAGATCGCGCCGCACGGCTTATCCAGGAAATCGAGAAGACCGCTGCGAAATCCGGCTCGGTCAGCGAAAAGTTATTAGCTTCAATTTCTTATACGAAAACGCCTCAGGGGATAATCGTGCTGGCGGCGCGTCCCACGATCAGTGAAAAGGAGTTTGCTCTTCGTCAGACCGACAAGTCTTTGCTGGTCATCCTGCACCGCATCAACAATCCGGTGAACCTTGGAGCAATCCTGCGCACGGCGGAAGCGGCCGGCGCGACTGGCGCGTTGACGACCGCCGGCACCACCGATCCCTTTTCACCAAAATCTCTGCGCGGCGCGATGGGCGCGGCCTTTCGTCTGCCGATTTGGACTGAGGTTGATTACGCTCGGGCTGTTGACTGGTGTCGCAGTCGGTCGATTGAGACCATCTGCGCGACCGCCAAGGCTAAGCGCAGCTACACTGAGGTGGATTGGCGCCAACCGGCGGCGCTGATTCTCGGGGCAGAGTCAGCAGGGCTGTCGGCAGAAGAAATTGCCGTGGCAAACGAAGCGATTAGGATTCCAATGAAGGGTTCGACTGAAAGTTTGAATGTGGCCGTTGCTGCGGGAATTCTACTCTATGAGGCACATCGTCAGAGAGGCTAGGGACGCACGCCTCCGGCATGCTTGAGAGTAAGAGCACTCCGGAGGAGTGCGTAGCGAATTACTGAACGCGCAATTCTAAGTCACCCATCCTTTTTTCGACTCGCCGCTGGTCAGCGCGCACTTGCAAGACATCCTGATTTAGAACATCGATCTTTCGATTAAGATCTTCCACTCCCTTTCTCACTTCAAGAATCTCTGCAAGGGCGCGTTCCCAAATCGGTTTTGTATCAAGTGCCTTTGCCTCCAGCGCCTGGACTCGGCCTTCCAGCCCATCCAGCCGGGCGTCTACCACGTCAAAGCGCTTGTCGACAGCATCGAACCGGGCGCCCATGGCGGCCTCCATAGTATTGAATCGAGCATCGATCGCATCAAAGCGCGCGAACACTCGTTCTTCGAAAGATCGCCCTTCCGGAAGTTCTCGTGTGAGTCCTTCGCCCATCACTCCAATCTTAGCAGCCCGGTCAAGTAAAAAATCTTGCAAACGCCTTAATTCCGCCGACCGTTTCAATAATTCGCTTTAGTGGTACGATTACGACCCGGTTTCGGCTAGAATAGCAGCGAAAATGGCGCGGACAATTTTGCTATTCGAAGTGGCGTGAACTCGTTTACAGCGCAACTCGTATCCTGATTCATGGCTGACGAACAAAACCAACCCCCGAAAAGACAGACGATCTTGCCTGAGCGTCTGATGCGCCGCGTCCTTGAAGGCGTCGGCGACGTTGTCGATCGAAAACTGGGACGCTCTGCGGAGCCGGGGACTGCGCTTTCGACCGATCAGATAATCCTGCGAATGAACCGGGCGATAGATGGGCGTGTGCGTGATGAGAAAGGCAAAGGCCGCATCGCGCCTCATCATCTCAAGCTGAAAATGGAATGGGGCACGCACTCCGAAACTCCAACGGATGTCACTAAGCGTCTGGAAACAGAAGTTTTGGCCGCGGCAATCGATCACATCAATGACAATCGTTACCGGACGCTGGCCCCGGTCGAGATCGAAACAGAAGTTGATATCTTTACACATGGCATTTCGGTTGAACCTAATTTCGGCGAGTTCGAAGAGCAGCTGCAGCGCAAGGATTTGGAGAAAAAGCTGGGCAAGCCAATCAAGGCTCCGCATGCTGAGAAAGTCGAAATTCCGATGGTCGCCCGAATTACCCTTCCGGAAGGATCGAAGGAAGTTGAATTGATGTTTGTTGCCGGTGGCCGGCGCATAAACGTGGGTCGCGGGACGGACAGCGATCTTCATTTGAACCATGCGAGCGTGTCGAAAGTTCACGCCGCGTTGAAGATGGATATACAACATAACCTTCTGGTCGCTGATACGGGCTCAACCAACGGTACGCACATTAACGGCATGCGCATCCCTTACGGCGAGGCTCGTCCGATTCAGGAAGGCGATGTCGTGGCATTCGGCGACGTCGAGGTCCGCCTTCGCAAGATTAATCCATGACATCATTCGCGCTGTTTCTTTTTCAAACGCCAACACCGCAAGCTGTCCCCACGCCTGAGAAGCTGCCTGCCTGGCTGACGCTGGTCTATCTGATTGGAATAGCGTTGGTTGGATTATTGCTCCTGCTGTCACTTTTGCGCGCATGGTTTAGTCGCGCTCCGGTCGCGCCCACCGCTCCTTCCAGCCTGCCCAAAGACATTCAAAAGCGGTTGGGAGCAACGACGACAAATCGAGGATTGCGCGCCTGGCGTTGGCTGTTCGCGTTAGCTGCCATTTTCGTTTTCAGCTTTCACGTCTATTGGGCCCGTTATGCGGCGGACCGCAATCCGAAATTTCAGGAACTGGGCTACAAAGATCTACGCAACCGGCGGCTGACTCAATCGACGCTGCGTGGTTGGATTTATGATCGGAAGGGCCGGCCGCTGGCTTACTACAAGAGAAACTCGAACGGTGAAATCGATCGGGAATACCCGATGGATTCAGCGATGGCTCATCTCTTTGGAACGGATCGCGGCGAGCCGGGCCTCGAGCGCGCGCTGTTCGGCGCAGATGCCGGGGCCGTGCCCGAAGTTTGGCAAATCATCAAGGGTCAAACCGTCCAACAGAAACTAAACAAGGATTACACCCTGACAATCGATCAGGACTTGCAGCAGGCCGTCGTCGAGCAACTGAAGGGAAATCATGGCGCCGTCGTCATGTTCAATCCACAGACGGGCGAGGTGCTGGCCATGTACAGCAATCCTTCATACAGCCTGAAACAAGTCGACGACGAAGCCACATGGATCAAGCTGGATAATGACCGGAAAGAGCGTCCGATGTTGAATCGCGCGCTGAACGAGTACTACGTTCCGGGCTCAACGTTCAAGACGCTAATGATGTACACGGCGTTTCGCAACGGCATGGAGAAGACGCGATTTACCACGAGCGGAGGGTTTTCGCCGCCGGGCTGCGGTCGCACGATTACCGATGACAATGGCGGCTGCGAAGCGTGTGGGAACATCGGGATTGATTCTGCTTATCAGCATTCGAGCAATATCTACTTTTCATACCTGGGAACGCAGTTGGGCGGCGTGAAGATTCATGATACGGCGAAGCTCATCGGTTTAGGCGCCTACGATAGTGTGAGCGGTGAAGGCCAGGGACGCCGCGAGCCTGAGATTTGGAACGCCAGCAGCAACGCGATTAAGAATGCGATTGGGCCGACCGAGTCGTGGCTGAAGGCCGGGCCGCACTCTACGCGATGCGAGCTGATGTACGAGGGCTATGGCCAGGGATTAGCTTCACAGATGACGCCCTTCCAAATGGCCTTGATGATTTCCGTGGCGGCAAATCTCGAAGGCCGGTTGATGAAACCCAAGATCGAAATGGATCGGCCGCCCGAAGTCTTCAATCAGGTGCTGACCCGCGATCAAGCCACCGAGATACGGCGCATCATGAATTTAGTCACCGAAGGCGGCACCGCAAACAGCGCCATGGCGCCAGTGAAAGCCGCCGGCATCAGAAGCGGTGGCAAGACCGGAACCGCGCAAAAAGCTGTTCCCGTCATCGATCCAAAGACGGGCGATCCAATGAAACGGTTGGTTACTGAGCGTGACTTCAAAGGGAAAATTATCCGGCAATACGAAGAGACTGTAATGAACGAAAAGCTACGCAGCGATGCGTGGTACCTGAGCTTCGCGCCTTTAGAGAAGCCGGCCATAGCGATGGCGGTGTTGCTGGAAGGCCCGGGACCCGGCATCAGTTTTTATGGCGGCAAGAATGCCGGCCCGGTCGCCGCGCAACTTATCTTGAAAGCGAAGGCTTTGGGATATTTCGGTGGCGCGGGCCAACAGGCGGCGGCGCCGCCGGCCGCCAAGCCACGAAAACGGAATCGCTAATCGGTTTAGACGAAGAACTTACTAAATGCGTAATCGTCTTTCATCACACCTGCTCCTGCTGTTCCTGCTAGTCGGGGTTGAGATCGCCGGCTATTACGCCATTTATCGCGCGGCGGCTATTCGCGGTTACGAAACCTCTCTGATTGGCGCCGGTCGCGACCTTCTGCTTTTCCTCCCCATCATCGTGATGGCGCTGTGGGTTTCTGCTTTTAAGAAATTCAAAGGCAACTGGGTACTCTTCACTACGGCAATTCTCCTCTTTTCGGTTGGCATGTTGGTGCAGTACCGCCTCTACAGTGATCCCGAATACAACGCCAGGAACAAAGCGGCCGCGCGTGAGGAGAAAACCGACACCCTGCGGATGCGTTACATCAATCAGAATTACGACCCGAACAAACGGCAGATGATGGGACTGCCGCCAAAGCCGCCGCCGTTGGAACAGGAAGCACCGATCAAGGAATCGGGCTACACGTTATGGAACGCGATCACCTCGAGTTACACCTGGATTCCGGTTTTCTCTCTGCTGGCTTTCGCCCTCGCTTTTTCGTTCTGCGTTAACGATCGGTGCCTGGCGTGGATTCAGCGAAACAGTTTTATCGTGGTGCTGCTGACGTTGCTTCCTCTGGGAGTCGCGATCGTTTATTCCAGCGCCGGCAAGGCGGTCGGCAACACGACGCCGTGGGAACCGGCGAAAGTTCCCTTCCTGCTTGGCTTCGCAGGAATTCTGACCGCGCGTTATAAAGACTTAGCGCGGACCTATTGGGGCATTCCGCGGGCGAAGGACATCATCCCTCTGGTCGTGATGGCGATGATTCCATTCGTCCCGTTCTTCGCGCTGAAAGACTTTGGCCAGATGCTGATTTTCAGCGGAGCGTACGCGACACTTTATCTCGTGGCCGTGCGCCGCTGGCCGCAGCTTTTGGTATTCGTCGGCTCGGTCTTTCTCGTCATTTCAATTCTGGTCGTCGGAGCGCTGCCCCGGGACGTTCAGGAAAAGTTTCCGCTGATTCCCACGCTCGCGCGACCGATCCAGCATGCTTTGCCGTCACGTATTCAGCAGCGCTTCCACCTGTGGCTGGATGGATTTGATCCGCCATCGCCTGAAGTTTCATGGTGGAAGAAGGATTTTGACGAGGCGCTGGCCAAAGACCCTCGACAAGCGGCACTCGCCGCCGAAAGCGAGGCGATGAAGCGGAGCGTGAACACCGACATATGGTTTGACAAACTTGCTTTCCAACCCGCGCAAGCTATCTTCGGAATTGCGTCGGGAAAGACCACCGGCCGCGGTCTTGGTCTCGGTTTTCCGGAGGTCATTCCGATCGCGGATTCGGATTACGTTTACGCTGCTATTGCCGAAGAAATGGGTTTAGTGGGCGGTGCTTTAGTCGTGCTGGCCGTGATCATTTTTGTGATCGCTGGGATTCGCACTTCAATTGAAGCGCGTGATATGTTTACTAAGTTGTGCGCCGCCGGCTTAACTGCCTTTGTAGGAATTCAGGCACTGGTGAACATTGGAGGAATTACCAGGGCGTTGCCGATGACCGGTATCACCTTGCCATTCGTGAGCCACGGAGGTTTTAGTTTGATTACCAGTTTCGCCATGTTGGGAATGCTAATGGCTTTTTCCCATCGTAACGCCTACGACGCGCGGGTCGTGGCCCGGATTGAACGCGAGCCTGAGCCATCGATCGATTTGGAGGCAGTTCAATGAGCACCGCCCTGCCGGCAAACAACGTCGACTTCGCTTCGGTTTCGGACCGGGGCCTCAGCGAAAAGCGGCCGCTGAACGAAGATTCCTTTTTGGCCGATGCGGATCGCGGGATATTTGTTGTTGCTGACGGCGTGGGTGGAGCCGACGCCGGAGAAGTGGCATCGCAAACGGCAGTCGACGTCCTCAACGACGCGTTCCGCAGCAAGGTTACGGACGGCGAGGATGTCGAAGATCTGATGGAGCTGGCGATTCAGCGCGCCAACAGCTCGATCCATCAGATGGCCTCAGAGAATCCGCGCTTCTCGATGATGGCGACAACTGTGGTGGCTCTCCACCTCGACGGAAACCGAGCCACGATTGGCCATGTCGGCGACTCGAGACTCTATCGCATCAGCCCCGATGGGATTCTCCATCGCGAAACCGAAGATCATTCAATCGTCGAAGAAGAAGTGCGCGCCGGTCGCATGACACCGGAACAGGCTGCGAATCATCCGAGCAAGAACGTGATTAGCCGCGCCCTCGGTGCTGAACCGTCGGTCGAGGCCGATATGAAAGTGATTGAGGTTGAAGACGGCAGTGCCTTCCTGCTCTGTACGGACGGGATCACACGCCACCTGCCTGACAACGAGCTACGCGATTTGTTGGCCAGTGGCCGAACGCCGAATGATCTGTGCGACGAAATGAAGGCGCGCTGTTATCAGCGCGGTGCTGAGGACAATTTGACTGCGGTCGTGGTTCAGGTCGGACCATCACGATTTGAAGCGGCGGCCGTCCCGGATGAAGAACGAACAGTCTCGGGCGAGAAATTCACCGAAACGCTTGATATGCCGGCGCCCGTCCCGGCGGAAACTGAAAGTGCTTACAAACTAACCCCGCCGTCCCGAATCGCCTTCCCCGGAAACACTTCACCTCAGATGTCTGAGGCGCGCGCGGTGGCCCCGGCAAAGTCAGGCGGCGGCCGAGCCATTCTTCGCTTCTTTGTCTTTCTGCTTTTTGTCGGCGGCGTCGCGGCCGCTTTCTATGCGGGAATGGTTTACCAAAGACAACGACACTTCATTGCGAATGACGCCGCAGCGCAACCAAGTCCAACGCCAGCCGAATCGACCATCACTTCGAAACGGGCTGCAGTCGATGCCGATCCGCAAAAGTGGTTGAATGACCACTTGCCCGCGGCTTCTGGAAGCCCTGCGAACCCTGGTGAAGCCGCGACCAAACCCACAGATTCAAAGGACCCTGAATTCCTCTATCTCTACGGACGCGCGCTGATGCTCACCGGAAACCACAAGGACGCGATACAAGCTTTTGAACTCGCGCTCGCTAATATTCGTTCTGAGAATAGGAACTCGCTGCCGCTGGCCACGGAAGTGAAGCTGGCAGAAGCTGCGGCAGCTCTTAGGCTAAGTAAGAGCTCAGCGCAGGAATCTCAGGAGAGCCAGACGGCCAGCCAAAAAGCGAATGACGTGCTCGATGAAGTTTTAGGCACCAGACCGCCTCCCAGCAAATAGGCTTTTGGGATTGATGAATCTAATGGAAGCGCGCCAACCAGTCCAGGACGTTCTTCGCGAGCAACGGTCTCACTTAGCATCTGAATATGGGGTCACGAAGCTGGGCTTGTTCGGTTCCTGCTCCAGGGATTCTGCGCAAAGCGAGAGTGACGTTGACGTGATTGTGGAATTCGCGGAGCCCCTGGGTCTGAAATTTATCGATTTCGCAGAAGAACTTGAACAGCTATTGGGTAGGCGTGTGGACGTCTTAACTCTTGCGGGGCTCAAGGAAATTCGAATTCGGCAGGTCGCTGATGAAATAACTCAGAGTGTTGTGTATGTCTGAACGTAAGGACTCGGAACTTGTCGCAGACATCCTGGAAGAAATCCCAAGAATATCCGGCTATACAGCCAATATGGATTACGATGCCTTTCTCATCGACACCAAAACTCAAGACGCCGTAATTCGCAACCTCGAAATCATAGGAGAAGCCGCCAAGAAAGCGTCGACGGAACTCCGCGAGCAGACCGACGAACTTCCCTGGCGCCGCATGGCCGGCCTTCGAGATCGATTAATCCACGATTATTTCGGCGTTAACGTCGATATCGTCTCAAAGGAGTTGTCTGCGCTGGTGGGGCCTTTGAAGGAGATAGCAGAAATCGAGGGAGCGGATGAGTGACTTAAAGCTTCTTCAATGCAGGCTCGACAACCGCTACGACATCGAGGACTGTCTGGGCCGTGGGAGTTATGCAGAGATTTACATGGCGCGCGACCTCGCGGCCACCGATGAGAGATTTCGCAACGTCGTCATCAAAGCCCTCAACGTTCTGCTCCAGGGTTATCAGGACCCGGATCTCGAACGCACGCTGATTCAGAATTTTCAGAACGAAGCGATCGCGCTCGATCGCGTGCGCCATCCGAACATCATCAGTCGCCTCGGCCACGGCACCGCCATCGATCTCAACGGCACTGCTTTTCACTACATTGTTTTGGAATACCTTGGCGGCGGTGATCTCTCAAAGCTTTGGCGATCTGAATCGCTGACTTTGGATCGCGCTTTAACTTATCTGAAGCAGGTTTGCGCCGGCCTGGCCCACGCGCACGCCTGCGGCGTAATTCATCGCGATATCAAGCCGCAGAATCTTCTGCTCACCGAAGATCGTGATACGGTTAAGATTGCGGACTTTGGGGTCGCGCGGCTCGAAGGCGGAGAGGGAGCTATCACCCGCGTCGGCACAAATATCTACGCGCCGCCGGAACATAACCCACTGGTGCAAACTTCCCAGCTCGACACCAGTGATGGTCAAAGTCCTCTGCAATTAACGCCGGCCGCCGACGTTTACTCTCTCGCGAAAACTGCTTACACCTTGATTTGCGGCGCGTCGCCAAGAGCGTTTGCTCATCAAGCAATTACTGAATTGCCGGCGCCGATTGCTTCGCAGCCGTGGGGTGTTTTCCTTTTGCGTGTGCTGGAGCGGGCCACCCAGACGCGCGCCGCCGATCGCTATCAAAGCGTTCAAGACTTCTGGGAAGATCTAAATGACGTGACGCTGCCGGCGACCCAACCGCTGGCCCTGGCAATTGCTCGGCGTCGTGTCGTCAGTTCAGATTTGAACATTGACGAGGTTTTGACGGCGGCTGCGCCACCGCGGCCAAAATTCGAAACTTCGCGCGAGCTGAGACAACAGCAGATTGAAACCAATGGCGCTCCGCGTCCCAAGATTGTCGTTCCAATTGCCGGTCGCCAATCGTTTCCCAACGCCAATGCATTTCCGGTCGCGCAGACACCGGGTCGCATGACCGTCCCCGTGCGGAGCTCGCCGCCCGTCACACCCAGTCCCACCACCGTGGCCGCGAAGCCACGGAATCGTCGGCGGGACTTCGTCGTTGGACTGGTTCTTGTGTTATGTTTCGCAGGTTTGCTGGCCGCGACGGGAGCCTACGTGCGTAGATGGATCAAACTGCGCACCGGGCAACAAACGACGACCACGACGCCTGTCGGAGATATCGGGCGCCAGGCGGTGACCAAGACCGATGTAAATTTACGAGCTGGGCCGAACAGCCAGACCGAGATTGTCGGCCTGGCAGAATTCGGTTCAAAGATTCAGGTGATAAGCACAAACAGTAATAATAACTGGTGCCAGGTTCAGATCATTCAGCACTCCCGTCCGAAAAAGGATCCGAACTCTTCTGACATTGGCTGGCTGAACCGGACGTTTCTTGATTTTGATTAATATGAACGAGCTTGCGCAAAGAGTCGATCAGCCTTGTTAAGAAGTCTTGCTTCGTCGCAGAGCGACGGCTGAATTTAGCCCGGTCTTTCAAGGCCGGGATCGAAGAAGCCAGCCAAATCCCGACGATTGAGTGAAATGTTTCAGCCGTCGCTGACGCGACGATGTTTGGCGGCGATGCCACTGATCCCGGCCTTGAAAGGCCGGGCTGAACTCAAACCGCCGCTACGCGGCGAAGACTAAGAAGCACCTCTGACCCGCTCTCGAACACGAGTTCTTGTTTTACTAAAATCGATTCCCGATTTACGATTGACTCTCTATGGGCCTAATTGACTCCATCCGACGTTGGATCGACGGTGAGACCACCGACGACATTCTCGAAGAAGCAGAAGAACACGCCAAGCCGCGCCGTCAGTGGGAAGAATTTCTCGTGAAGATTGCCCGCGAAGTCGAAGCGTGCATGCAACGCGAGATGTTCACACCTCCCGGCGGCCCGACGTACATTCCGCGCGAATACATCGTCTATCTCAGTAACGACGACGACAAGGATTGGCAGGGTGACAAACGTCGCGGCCTGGAACAGGGTCTGTTTCACGTTTTGTCAGAGCGTGCCCGCGAGTTGGCTGGCTCCGTGCAGCTACAAACCAAATCTTTTGCGATTGAACTGCGCGTCGATGGCACGCTGAACAAGGGCGAGTTTCGGGTGCAGCCGGTCTGGGATGAAACCGAAACCGGTCACACGATGGTGACGGCTCGTCCGGCGCAACCAACCACGGCGGCGCCAGCGCCCGCAGTGCCTCCCGTTGATGGCCAACCGGAAAGCGATGATACAGGGGCCGGCGCCAGCGAAGGCGAAATCACCGTGGTCCGTCCGCGCACCGTCGATCTTTATTCAATTGAGATTTGGCGTGAAGGTGTGCGCCAGGCGGTCGTCAAGATTACCAAGCCTGAGATTACGATTGGCCGCGGCTCGCGCACCGTCGCAGTCGATCTTCCACTGAAAGGCGATCCGGAAATCAGCCGTGTTCACGCAGCGCTGATGTTCGACGATCAGGGACGCTACTGGCTGACGCCGAAAGGTAGAAATCCAACCCTGGTATCCGGTCGTGAAATTCCCCGCGAGCAGCGCACGATCGTCCAACCTGACGAAAAGATTGGTGTCTGTAGCTTCACGCTGCGGATCCAGCCGAAGTAGGAGATGCCTGTGATATTCTTTGCCCACCATGAGCGCCGACAATCCAATTTCAATCCCGGCTCATTTCGATGGCGAGCGCATCCGGCTTGATGAACCCGTCGAGTTGGAGCGCAATGCCCGCTTAATAGTTACTGTTCTGCCCAACGGCGACACCGACCGAAGTGCATGGCTGCAATTCTCGGTACGTCAGCTTGACGCCGCGTACGATGGTGCCGACGACGATTACCCGCTTGAGTCAATAAAGGAAATGAACCCCGAATATGAAGGAAGGTGACGTCGTTCTCACTCCCATTCCGCAAGCCAACGGAATTGTCAAAAACCGCCCGGCGATCATTCTGCGTGAAATGCCACCTTACCGAGACTTCCTCGTCTGCGGCGTGAGCAGTCGACTCGACAAACAGGGCAAAGGCTTTGACGACGTAATCTCGGCGGCGGATGATGACTTCAAAGCCAGCGGCTTACGAACAACCTCGTTGGTGAGGTTGGGATTTCTGGCAGTTCTCCCGAGCGCTCAAATTATCGGGGCAATCGGCTCGATCTCTCCCACACACGTCACCAGAAACTTCTAAAGACGTTGAGCGATTATTTGATTGATGCGGAGTCGTAACTGTTTAGGGAAAGACCAATCTTAATCGCTCAGTGAGTTGTTGTCGCTGTCATCGTCCCGCCATTGAACTCCAACAGCATCTCGTTCAAAAGCGGACTCAACTGTTCAATGTTGCTGTAATTTCGGTTTAGCAGGTTGAGCAGTCGCCTTTCCTTCTTGCCTTCAATTTCATTTAGAAACGCGCGGCAGAAAGCGCAGACGACTTCCGGATCGAATTGCGTTCCAGTGTTGACGCGAAAGTCTTCGAAAACATCTTCCAGTGGAAGCTTCTTGCGATAAGGACGATCGGTGGTCATTGCGTCGAATGAATCGGCCAGAGTGACGATCTTTGCTCCCGGAGGAATCTGATCGCCTTTGAGGCCGTCGGGGTAGCCTTTGCCGTCCATCCGTTCGTGATGGTAACGCGCCATCAGCGGAATGTCGGCGTAAGGGTGACTGATTGGCGAAAGGATTTCGTAACCGGCTGCGGGGTGGCGGCTCATCTCGGCGGAATCTTTGGCGTTGAAACGATCGGGTGAATTGATCACGCTCAGATCGACAATCAGCTTGCCAATGTCATGCAGGTAACCGGCGATGGTGATGCCTTCGACTTCTTCATCGGGCCAACCCATCTCTCGCGCAATCACCTCGCTGTATTTGCCGACCCTGACCGAGTGCCCCTGCGTGTAGCGATCCTTGATATCGATCGCGGCGGCAAATGCGCGCACAGTCTCTTTGTAGATTGCCCGCAGACCGTCGTAGAGGCGCAGGTTCTCTGCGGCCTTCTGCTCAACGTCCTCGAGCAGTTGATGGCTGTGAATGCCGACGCCAATGTGACGCGAGAGCGCCGACAGAACTTCCAAATCCTCCTCAGTGAATTTTTCGCCCGAAGCTTTTTCGCCCAGCAACACCACACCGATTAATTGTTCGCGGACGATGAGCGGCAGGAGCAGATCGATTTCGACTGTGGCAAAGAACTTCTTATGATCTTCGAGGAAGCGCGCGGCTTCGTTGGTTGCGTCAGCAAGCGACGTGGCCGAACCTGAGCTCGCCAGCCGTCGCGCATGTTCGGTCGAAAGCGGCAAAGTATCGGTTGAGGATTCTCCCAACCCCCTGCTGGCGACGAGTCTTAGCTGACCTGCTTCGCGATCGTACTCAGCCACGGCGCCGCGTCGAATTGCCAGCGACCCCAGCAACAAATGGAACGAGTTGCGCAGCATGTCTTCGAAATCGCCGGCGTCGGCAATCTCCTGGCCCAAATCGGCCAGCGCGGAAAAAGTATGAATCAATCGTTGGGTGTTTGTGTCCATGAGTTCTTGTCAGAAGCCCGACCGTGAGGGAGGGCTAGACTGTCATCCGATACTACTTGCCTGTCGATGCCTCTCTTACGGTCGGGCTTCCGACACATCACGCCGTCGCCGCAGAATCACGCTCGACCCAGGACAAGGCTTCGTCTTCGTTAGCGGCCACGCTCACGTGGCGAGTAAGGCCCAACATCTCGAATAAGTTTGCAGTGTTTGAATTAACGTCAGAAAAGATTAGTCGCGCAGTGTTTTGTTCGGCCGCGTCGATCAGGCCCACCAGAATCGAAACACCAATGCTGTTAATCAACTCAGTGTCGCGAAAATTGATAATCAGCGTGCGCCGGCCGGAATCGAACTGGCGCCGGCACTCTCGTTCAATTCTTTCACCGGTTAGTTTGTTTAGATAGTCGCTCGCGTAGATGATGGCCGCGTCGCCGACCGCGCGCGTTTGGATAGAAGTCTCCCGATCTGTTTCCGCCATGCTCAGTAAGCCCCCCTTACTGTGGCACAGACTTTAGTCTGTGATTACTCACGTCAGCACAGACTGAAGTCTGCGACGCTCACCGAATGTACTTTGTCATTCTTAGCTGCGTGCCGTCGTCGACGTGTTCGAACTCGACCTCGTCCATCAACGTCCTTATCAGTTTCAGGCCCCAGCCACGCCGGGTTTTACCGCCATTCTGATCGATATCGCCGCTCAGCCCGTTTTGTCCCGGAGCTTGCGCGGGCACGACGCCCCGACTCGCAACAGTAACGACTAATTTATCATCTTCCACGACAAAACGCTGGTAAATCTTGCGATCCGGGCTCAGGCTGTGTTCGGCTGCGTTGATGCATGCCTCGATCACCGCAGTCTTGATTTGATTGATCGCCTCCGGTCGAAACTTCACACGACGCGCGATCTTTTCCACCGTGGAAGCAGCGATCAGTTCCGTATCGACGCCCATCGGTATGATCATTTCGTACTCGTCGGACTTCGACTCTACAACTTCCGTGTCTTCGCTCAAGCGAGCAGCAAGTAGCTGCACCTGTTGGCGACTGGAACCAAAAGCTTCGCGTTCGTTCAAGAGTTCCACCGCGCGTTCAGAAAATCCTTCGGGAGTGATCAACCAAATTCGATATCGAGCAAAGCCGGATTCCCGCGCAAAGCCTGCCAGTCGATTGCACCATTCTTCAGTCAGTTCCCTGCTTGCTGCCAGCTTCGAATCAATCTCAGCTGCGAGCCAAACAACTTCATCTTCGTCAGTGTACTCAGCCGATTCAAAAGCGTGCGCCACCACACAGCGCTCGTGATCACAGTTGATGGTCGACGAGTACGACGCGCAAGCCGAGGTTTGGATCACCTGGGGCAATTGAATCAGTTCAGTCTCGGCATCGAGGCCCTCGTCGATCGTGGTCACGTCCTCACCCTTGTACGCCGCCGCAAAGCGCTCGTAGTGAAACAAAGAGGCAGGCACGCTTTGACAGTTGAACTGCGGCAACAGACTGTGTAGTCCCACCGCAGCTTCGCGGCGATACTTTCGAGTCATCGTCTGCGGCGCTCGTTTGAGCGTTTCCAAAAGAGTTGTGGCCACAACTTTGGCTCGGGGTTCGGCAGAGACTTCCACTCGATAATGTGCGCGCAGATAATCCATCCAAACATACGATTCCGAATTCACTTCGATGAAGGCGGCGGTTGAATTGACCAGTTCATAAACATGCAGCGCCTCGATCACGTGCTCAAACTCATGCGCCGCCACGCCCAGCCGTTTTTTCCAGGTCCACAGAGACGACTTGCGTGTCTCGCTCATCGCCGATTCATACAGGACTCGGAGCAGCGTTCGTTTTATTTGCGCACCGGGTGCGATTACCTGCAGGATTCGATCAAAGTGACGCTGAATGCGTCCGCCCAACAACTCGTCTACGTACAGGCGCTGGCAGGCGAGAAAGCTGGTGAGCTTTGCCTCCGTGCCGCGCGCTGCTCGCATGAATTCGGTGATGAAGAGCGGGCTACATTTCAGTTGTTGCAGGATCAAATCGCGAGTCGGTGTGTTCAGATCGATGCCATACCTGCGGGCCAGCGATTCCAACAAAGCCTGTGCTGAAGTCTCACTCAAACTGTCAATGTGAAGCGTCGCGTTTGCTTCCCACTCACCCTCATCTGGACCGTGAATCAGATCATTCGTCTGACGTCGCAAGCCTGCCAGGACGAACTGCAAACCACCGCGGGACAACTCCGTCACCAATTGATGACCAGTCGCGACTTCCTCTTTAAACGGTCCGATCCTCGTGCAATCGATCAGCGGGTAGATCGCTCGACCCTCGGCATGCAGGCGATTCGGCAGGCTCAGACAATAATCGATCAAGGTTCGTTCGGACCCTTGTTCCCGCTCAAAGCCTTCAATCAGGTTGTTTATTAGTTCGTAATCGCTGGGCAAAGCCAGTTCCAACAGGTCGTGAAACGTGAGCGTAGTCTTGCAGAGTGATGGATTGACGCGCCGATAGGCGACAAGCTGTTGCAGCAGGATTTGAAAGAAGCGACGCGCTGTGTTGGCTGCGGTCGTGTCGCTACGCTTGAACGCAAAGTGAATGGGCACAGGATCGCCGCGCCGCGCAAACAACTGATCGTAGGCCTGGCGCAACAACTCTGAGGCTCCGGCATCGGGCGTGGCCATCAGAACCAGTCCGCGCGCGTCGCCGGCAGACGACGACTGTCGCAGAATGTCACGCGCCTCGGCGTCACGGCCGAAGAACTCATCCTGGTTGATGCTGGAAAGTATCCGAGGGTGGATCATCGATTACGGTTGCGTGTTCGTGTTATTAAGTCCTGCCGCCAGCTGGGCGCCCTGATAAGCATAGGCGCGATTCTTGCCGTGGCTCTTTGCGTGATACAACGCGCGATCGGCGGCCCGCACAATCGCTTCCGCCGAGTCGAGCGCCAGAGAAAAAGTCGAAAGGCCTATGCTCACGGTCACCGCTTCCAACGGCTGCGTCATACCGTGCGGAAATTTCGTCGTCATGATCTTGCGCCGAATACGATCGGCGATTACGCCGGCTTCTTCCAGACTTGTCTGCGGCAGCAGAATTGAAAACTCCTCGCCGCCATAGCGCGACGCCACGTCCACTTTGCGTAGCGCGGCGTGCAGGCATTGCGCGGTAATCTCCAGCGCTCGATCCCCAGCCTGATGTCCATTGAGATCGTTGTAGAGCTTGAAATCGTCAATATCGATCATCATGAAACTGAGTGGATAATTGTAGCGCTTTGAGCGGCTTAACTCTTCTGTCAGACGCGCCTCGAGATATCGCCGATTGTGCAACCCGGTCAACGGATCGGTGATCGACATCAACTGAAACTGGTTTGCGCGTTGCTGCCAGCTCGCCCGCTCGATCGCCAGGGCAATCTGCGGAGCCACGAGATCGATGACACTCAAATCATGCAGGTCATAAGACCCGCCGCCCACCTTGTCCGCAAGATTCAGCACGCCGAAGCGACGTTCGCCAATAGAAAGCGGATAACTAATAAAAGATTTTGTTTTGTAACGGCGCTCGGCAATGCTGGTGCGGCCAAGTTCGTCCACGGTTGCAACCAGCGGCCGATTATCGCGCAACACGACGCCGGCGATGCCCTCTCCCAAAGCCATCGGCGCAACTTCGCTCAAACGCGCAGGAATTCCCCGCGCGGCCGTCATCGTCAATTGATTTGCAGACTCGTCAAACAACAGGAGCGAACTTCGCTCAGCCTGCAAGAGATCGGCGGACCGGGCGACAATCGATTTGTAGGTCTGCAGCGGATCGCTGGCATCAATCTGCTCAGCAAACTTTCGGATCGAATTCGCGAGATTGGCTTCCCGAATCGGTTGGGGAACCGTTGGCTGCGCGGTTACCTCTTCTTGCTTTTCTTTCGCCTCGATAACGGCAATCGGACGCTCTTCCCGCCTGGGTTCCTCGGCAGGCGGCTGCTTCACCGGTTGTTTTACGAACTCACTCGCGGCCCTGGTCAAACGCAAGGCAGCATGGTCAAGATCAGATTCGTCAGCGAAGATCACGTTCTGAAAGAGCTCGTCCGAAGACAACTCCTGAAGATCACCTGAGCGAACGCGTTCAGCGAACTGTCGATAGTCTGAACTGCTCGCAAAGGCGCGTCCGCCGATGACCGTCAATTCGCGTGTAGCATCGACCTCGATGGGCATCGCGAAGCATTGCAGGCCGGCGTGACAGCGATAATGGGTGATCGTACCGGCGGCCTGGGCCCGGGCGTGGGCTTCACCACAAAACGGGTCGCAGAGGGTCACGTGCCGCGGCGATGATTGCAGCGCATTGCAAATTGAATTGTTGTTTGTAATCACAAGCGCGGGTGGTTGATGACCGTCGACCAGCAGCAGCGAAATGCCGGATGATTCGGCGACGGCGCTCTGCACCTCATCCCAGCCCACAGGCGCGCCTTCAGGCGACTCCTGTGGAATTACACCCGGCGCAGCTTGCTTAGTTGATTCCGCTGTTTTTTTGTTTGATCGCTTCATTAAAACGCCAAAGCATTATCCCGGTCGGAGTATTCTGGCGCATTCCTCAACTTTGAACTTGCCACCACGACGCACAAGTCAGCCTGAAACGCCGGCCCCGGTCGTCTTCGATTCAAGTAACATTGTTCGTAAACGACTAATAGGCTGAGGTTTTCACGCCAAATCGGCCGCGGCGTGGCTTCGTAAACCCGGCGCAAAGCCCGGAGCGACCTGCTCAATGTCCGGTTCTTCCGGGCTGATTCGAATGCAAGCGGCAAAATGATTGGGTTTGATCTCGACGAGTTGGGGCTCAACCTCTCGACACGCTTGAATCGCGAATGGGCAGCGAGTATGAAAACGGCATCCGCGAGGCGGATTAATGGGTGAGGGGACGTCACCCTCGAGCATAATTCTCCGCCGCGTGGATTCAATTTTCGGGTCCGGCACGGGCACAGCAGAGATTAGAGCCTTAGTGTAAGGCATCAAAGGGTTTGCATAGATTGCCCGAGACTCGCCGAGCTCGACGATCTTCCCAAGATACATAACCGCCAGGCGATCCGAGACGTGCCGCACCGCTCGCAGATCATGCGAGATGAATAAGTATGTGAGGTTCTTCTCGCGGCGCAGGCGATCGAGCAAATTCATGATCTGCGCCTGGATCGAAACATCAAGTGCCGAGATTGGTTCGTCGGCCACGATGAATTCGGGATCGACGGCCAACGCCCGCGCGATACCGATGCGCTGGCGTTGTCCGCCTGAGAATTCATGTGGGTATCTTTTCAAAAAGCGGGGATTCAACCCGACCATCTCCATCAGTTCCTGCACGCGCTGTTTCTTCGCGTTGCCGGTTGCCAGACGAAAAGTCTCCAACGGTTCCCCGATTATTTGACTGACCGTCATGCGCGGATTGAGCGAGGCGTAAGGGTCCTGAAAGATCACCTGCAGGTGGCGTCGTTGCAGGCGCATCTCACTGTTCGAGAGATGCGCCAAATCGCGCCCGCGAAAAATAATTTCGCCCGACGTCGGCTCGGTCAATCGAAGGATGGCCCGACCTAGAGTGGTTTTGCCGCATCCGGATTCGCCGACCAAACCCATCGTCTCGCCCTGACGAATATCGAGACTGAGACCATCCACCGCCTTCACCACCTGGCGCGAGCGGCGGAACAGACGTCGGGCGTCGACCGGAAAGTGAACCTTAAGGTCGTTGATTGAAATCAGCGTCGGTTCCGGATCATTCATGAGACGGTTTTCGATTCGGCATAAACCTCGTTCGCAAAATGACAGAGTGAGTAATGCTCGGTGGTCAGCTGCACAAACGGAGGAAACTCGCGACTGCAAATCTCCTGGGCGCGTTCACAACGCGGCGCAAATGGACAACCGGGAGGCAGACGCGCAAGGTCGGGCGGCTGTCCCGGAATCTGGTAAAGCTGACCCTGCTCGTCGGTGGGATCGGGAACTGATCGCAAAAGTCCGCGCGTGTATGGATTGCCCGGGTTCTCGAAAAGTTCGGCAGTCGGCGCGCGCTCGAAAATCTTGCCCGCATACATGACGATCACTTGATCGGTCATTCCCGCCACCACGCCGAGGTCGTGTGTGATCAGAATTACGCTCGCGCCGGTTTCTGCTTTCAGGCGCTTAATCAACTCGAGTATCTGGGCCTGAATGGTTACGTCGAGAGCCGTCGTCGGTTCGTCCGCAATTAATAATTCAGGCTGGCATGACAGTGCCATGGCGATCATCACCCGTTGACGCATGCCGCCGGAGAATTCATGCGGGTAACTGTCAACCCGATCGGTCGCGTCGGGAATACCGACATGCTCAAGCATTCTTACCGCGTGTGCGCGGGCCTGAGCCTTCGTATGCCCCAGATGAGTTTGCGTCACCTCCATCAACTGCTTTGAGACCCGCATGAATGGATTGAGCGCGGTCATTGGATCCTGAAAAATCATGGCCATCCGCTTGCCGCGCAGATCGCGCAACTCACTTCTTGAAAGTTTCAGCACATCACGACCACGCAGGACCACTGAACCAGAAACGATTTCGCCGGGCGGCTCAGGAATTAAACGCATCAAAGACAAGTTAGCTACAGTCTTGCCTGAGCCGGATTCTCCCACGATGCCCAGAGTCTCGCCCTGCTTGAGATCAAAGCTAACTCCGTCGACAGCCTTGACCGTGCCTTCTTCGGAATGAAAATAGACACGGAGGTCTTTGACCTCCAGCAAGTTGAGTGTGACTGGTTGCGCCATTGATCTTTATCGGGTGATCTTTATCGGGCTTTGATCTTTGGTCCTTGGTCTTTGGCGTTGTGCGACGTTTCTCGAGAGACTGTGACAGAGACTGAGCGCAAGTACGCATTCAACGTCGGCGAAAGCTCAGTAACGATCGCACGAAGCTCTCTAGTTTGTGCGGCAGTTACCAGCTTTCGGATGTAGGCGCGTCTAAGCCAGTGGAGAGTTTCATACAACGACCGGCGCGCAATTCTAAGGAATCGTCGGTAGTCCTGCGAACTTCCTCTCCCACTTCCTTCGGCGATATTCGCACCAATACTGTCCGCAGCTCGAACTAATTGCATGCCGACAGTGTCCTTTGCGAAGCTGTCCCAGCGAATAGTGCAGTCCCAGATATTATCCGCCAGAGTTTCAGCAAGTTGGTAAATCCGAAGATTTTCGAAGTTAGCTCTCGTCACGTCGATCTCCTGTAGAAATTGATTCCTCTTACGGCGAGGAACACCAAAAGATCAAAGACCCAAGACCGAAGACCTAGTTTTTTCTCGTCTGCGGATCCAACGCATCACGCAATCCATCGCCGAGAAAATTCAAAGAGAACAGCATTAACGCCATTGTTACTCCCGGAAAGATTAATTGCCACGGATAGACTGCCAGGTTTTGTGCGCCCTCTGCGGCCAGGCTGCCCCACGAAACCCTCGGCGGTCGAACGCCAAGGCCGAGAAACGAAAGAAAGGCCTCACTCAGCATTACCGTGGGAATGGTAAGCGTCGCATAAACAATCACCGGTCCCAGCGCGTTAGGCACCAAATGACGAAAGATTATTTTCGGCGTCGAGACCCCCGTCGCGCGCGCGGCCAGGACGAACTCCTGGTTCTTCAGCGAAATGATCTGTCCTCTGACAATCCGGGCCATGGTTAGCCATGAAACCGCCCCGAGCGCAAAAAACAGTTGGGCTAATTGTCCTGACGGTGTTTTCGCCGGCAGCAAAGCCAGCAGGACAATCACCAGGATCACGTATGGCAACGAATAGAGCACATCTACGATGCGCATCATCAAATCATCAATCCGCCCGCCCAAATATCCGGCTATTGCGCCGTAGGAAACGCCAATGACCAGAGAAACCAAGGTAGCAATCAACGCCACCATCAGAGATATTTGTCCGCCGGAAAGGACGCGCGCCAGAATGTCGCGACCAGCGTTATCGGTACCCATCGGATGGGCCCAGGAGAACTCCCCCGCGGGACCGCGGAACGGAGCGAAAGATTTGATCAAACTGGAATCCCGGGGAATGGAATCGTAGGCGGATCCGGTCGCTTTACTGATTACCGCCGGTCCAACGATCGAGGCCAGCGCGATGATGATAACCACCACCATGCCGAAAACGGCGAGCTTGTTCCTCAGCAGCCGCCGCCATGCATCGCGCCACAGCGACGTGCCTTTGATCAGTTCGTTGGTTGCTGAATACTCGTCAGTCATGGGGGAAGATCGCGCACTACTCTAGCTGTACCTGATTCTCGGATCGATAAATCCGTAAGCCACGTCTACCAGTAGATTGAAAACGAGAACTGTGATGGCGATGAACGCGACAATTCCGATTATCAGCGGCTCGTCGCGATTGAAACAGGCATTAATAAAGTAGTTGCCCAGTCCCGGCAGCGCAAAAACTTTTTCCACCACAACCGTGCCGGTAATCAGAAACGCCAACGCGGGTCCCGAGAAAGAAACAACCGGCAACAAACCGCCGCGCAACGCATGACGCGTGACGACCTGACCCTCAGTCAACCCTTTTGCGCGCGCCGTGCGGATGTAATCTGAGCGCATTATTTCCAACATTCCCGATCGAGTCAGCCGCGCAATGTAAGCAATGTAGATGGCCGACAAAGTCAGCGCCGGCAGCACCATACTGCGGCTGGGGAATCCGTCCCACAGTGCCGGCGGAAACCAGAAAAGCGTAAGCGAAAACAACAAAACCAGAAGCGGACCCAGGACAAAGTTTGGAATTGAGATCCCCAACATCGCGAGCGTCATACTTGAATAATCAATCCACGAGTTTGGTTTGAGGGCGGAAAGGCTGCCCGTAGTGATTCCTACCAGCAGCGCGATCAGGTACGCACTCAGGCCGAGTGCGGCTGAGACAGGCAGCCCCCGCCAGAGAATCTGATTGACCGATTGCCCTTCGTATTTAAGCGAGTTGCCGAAATCCAGCCGCACAATGTTTTTCAGGACTTTGCCATATTGGACATACCAGGGCTTATCCAATCCGTACTTTTCGCGCAGGTTTGCTTCGATACCGGTCGAGAGTTTTTTCTCACCAGTATAAAAATTGCCGGGAGCGAGCCGCACCAGTACCCAGGTCAGTGAAATGACAATTAAGACCATCGGGATGATGACGACAACGCGGCGAATAATGAAGCGAAGCATAAGGTCGAAGACTGTCTTTCGGCGGCGATCAGCGTGCTGACTTCAGTCGTATAGTTCAGATCAGAGAAAGCGCAACTAAAATAGGTACTCTAACACCGCTCACTTACTCATATCCGGCATTCCGTAGTCCCACTTGCTCGGGTCACGTTCGATGTATACAGCTTTCCATGAGTGCAGCGTCGTTGGATTCGGATACAGACCTTTGACGTAAGGCTTCTTCATCATGCGCGTCGTGGGCACGGTCGTTGGCATTATCGGCTGCGCATCCAGCAGAATCTGTTCAGCCTGGGCCAGCAACGCATAACGCTCCTGATGATCTGTCGTCCGGTTTGCGCGGTCCAGTAACTCAACGTACTTCGGGTCCGACCAGCCGGTTGGATTCGAACTAGTGTAGAAGATGCCGAGAAACGTGAAGGGATCCAAATAATCCGCGGACCAGCCCGTACGCGATACTCCCTTGTAGTCGAGAGCGGCCTGCGCAACAAAATAGGTCTTGTTCTCCATCACGCGAATCGAAATTGTGGCGCCCAGGTTTCGTTTCCACTGGGCCTGAATAAATTCCGCATAGGGAATGTTGTTGGCGTCCGGATTGACAATCAATTCAACCTCACTGGCTTCAAACTTCTTTGGATCGAAGTTGCCTGAAGCATCGCGATACCCGGCATCTGCGAGCAGCTTTTTCGCCTTTTCAGGATCGAATGAATCCCCTTTCAGTTGAGGGTAACCGGGGAAAATTCCCTCCGGGATGAGCGTGGTCAGGGCGTGGACGTGACGCCAATCCGCCAGGGCCTTTTTATCAAGAGACATGTTCATAGCCTTGCGCACCCGCACGTCTTTGGTTGGCCCCTTGGTGGTATTAAAGTTATAGAAATCAACCGCCGCTTCGGACGCGTCCATGAAATCCTTCATCGGCCCAATCCCGTCAAGCCACGCGGCAGGCACGGTGTGATTGTAAGTGGCGTCGAGTCCTCCCGACTTGTAGAGGCTCAGGATCGTCGTATTGCTGTCCAGCAGATAGAAGATAATTTTGTCCAGGCGAACATTGGCCGCGTCCCAGTAATGCGGTTCTCGCGAGACGACAATGCGATCGTAGTGACTCCATGAATCAAGCTTGAAGGGACCGCTGGTGACGATCTTGTCCGGGTCGGTCCATCTATTGCCGAATTTTTCAATCGTCTTCTGATGAATAGCGCGAAAGAACTGGTGCGGCATCATGCTGATGAAATATGGCGCCGGCTGCATCAGAGAAATTCGCAGAGTGTAGTCGTCAACGGCTTCGACTCCGACTGAATCGGCAGTCACTGTAACGAATTGCTTTCCGTCGACGGCCGCTTTCAATTTCGGATTGGCATCCAGCGCAGCTTTGCGCGCTTTCTCTTTTCCCGGCAGTGCCAGCCTCGCCGGCGACTGCATGAACCGATGAAATTCAGTTTCCGCCGTCGCATTTTCTGGCGGCTGAACGTCATTCTTGCTCGCAGCAGGCTGTTTAGTTTCAGCAGCAGAGGGCGCCGCTGGCTCAGTACTCTCCACAAAATCTCGTTCCAGCAAAAAAGTTTTAGTGTTCGGGTCGAAAACGAAGACGCGTCCTTCGTTGAACGCTTGTGCGTATTTGATCGGGTAAGCCAGGCTTGCGGTGCGAGAGCCGAGGCCGGGAGCTAATCCCCTGCGGATCGTATAGACAAAATCACGAGCAGTAATTGGATCGCCGTTCGAGAACCGCCCGTCATGTCGCAGATAAAAAACTATTTCGGACCAGTCTTTGTTGACTACCCAACGTTCGGCCAGGGCCGGAGCCGGCTCGCTGGTCTTCGGATCGTATTCGGCCAGTCCCTCAAAGAGCGCCAGCGAGATGCGCGCTTCGTTTTGTAGATTCGGAATTTGAGGGTCGAGGGATTCGGGTTCGGAGCCCGACACGTAACGCAAAATGTTTTCGCGCGGAGGATCAGTTTTTCCGAAAAACGATTTGTTTCGAGCCGAGACAAGACAGCCTGTCGCGATCAGGCATCCGACAATAATAAGAACAGTTGCGAACCGGGAGCCCGAGTGCGACATCTTCATGCTCAACGTTTCTACGGACGCTGAAAGTTAACACGAGAGCCGCGCAGCATCAATAACTTCTTGCTGTGGGTAATGACCTATTTCATCGCAGGGTTTTTCTCCAGCCCAGCCTTTTACGCCTGAGTGAGAAAAAGCGGGTGCTATTTAAAGCCCCATTAATGGGTAGCGACATACTTGACTCCGCACGCGCTTCTGTCGACCTCCGATGCGACCGCTGCAATGGCTCTGCCACTCTGATCCGCGGCAAGTCTCGGACTTGCCGATAAGTGGCCCATTAATCCGAAACGGTCTTTGACCGGGGCGGGTCGAAGACCCGAATGAAAAGAAGGGTCGCCGCCGGCAAGTCGCAGACTTGCCGCGCATCAGGTGGCAGAGCCATCGCCGTAATGAGTCAAGTATATTAAAGCCCCATTAATGGGGCTTTGAAACTAACGCCTTTCCTTCCCCAGGCGTAAACGCCTGGGCTACGGAAAAGTCATTCAAATTGGGCACTACCTTGCCGAGTCCTTGTGGGAAGCTGCTGCACCTGCCGGTAAACCGTTTCGACCTGAGCCCGCGTACTTTCGAAATCGCCCGAGGTATCGATCAGAAAATCAGCGTACTTCTTTTTTTCTTCCTGTGGCATTTGAGCCTTAATCCGCTGCTCGGCGGCTTCGTGTGACAAGCCATCCCGAGACATCAGCCTTTGTAACTGAATCTCCGGGCGACAATGCACGACGATCAGTTTATCCAGGCGACGATAGCCGCCTGATTCGATCATTAACGCCGCGTCGATGATCACGATCCCGCCGGAATCCCGCTGTTCGAATTCGCGAATTCGCTCGTCCTGTGCGGCAATGATAAGCGGATGCAGAAGACTGTTCAGCTTTGTTCGCTTTGCTTCGTCAGCGAAAACGATGGCGCCGAGTTTTGCGCGATTTAGACTCCCGTCATCGTTGAGCACCGTCTCGCCGAACGCTTCGCAGATTGATTTCAAACCATGCGTGCCCGGCTCGACCACCTCGCGAGCAATTTCATCGGCATCGATGACGTGACAGCCAAGCTCAGCCAGAACGCTCAGAACGAAGGACTTGCCGACGGCGATCGATCCCGTGAGACCAACTTTCAACATGGTACACACGCGTACCGTCTACAAACCTCTCCGCCACTTAGCAGCCTTAAGAGTGTTCTTCATTAGCATGGCCACGGTGAGCAGTCCGACTCCGCCCGGTACCGGCGTTCTGCGACCTGCCACGCTGTCGGCCTCAGATGGATGGACATCGCCAATCAGCGTATAACCACGCTTCTCTATCGCTTCCAGTCGACGTTCTGCCTCAGCGCCGAAGAGCGCCGCAATCGCTGAAACGTCGCTCAGTTGGTTCACTCCGACATCGATTACCGTCGCTCCTGGTTTGATGAAGTCACCACGGATGAACGCCGGCCGGCCGATTGCCGCAACTAGAATGTCCGCCTGCCTGGTGACCGAAGGTAAATCGCGCGTTCTTGAATGACAGATGGTCACGGTGGCGTGCCGTTGCAGCAGGAGACTGGCGACCGGTCGCCCGACGATCTGACTGCGTCCGACCACGCACGCGTTGGCGCCGGCAATCTCGATTTGATTCCGATCGAGCAACTCGATGATTCCCGCCGGCGTACACGGAACGAATCGCGGCCGGCCCATCGCCAACAAACCTACGTTCGTCGGATGAAATGCGTCTACGTCTTTGCTGGGATCGATTGCTTCGATGATCGCGGCGTCATCGATCTGTTTTGGCAACGGCAATTGCACGAGGATTCCGTCCACGTCTTCGTTTCGGTTCAGCGCATTTACCACCGATAACAATCCATCGGTCGACGTGGACGCCGGCAAAGCGATTTGTTCGGACGCAATACCGACTTCATCGCACGCTCGAACCTTGTTACGAACGTAGACAGCAGATGCGGGATCATCTCCCACCAAAACGGCAGCCAGGCGCGGTGCAATCCCCTGTTCATCTTTCAACCGGCGCACTTCCACGGCAACTTCACGCTTGATTTGGTCCGCTACAGCGCGCCCTTCGAGTATTTCTGCTCTTTGTAATTCCCTCGCTACCATTCGGCCCATCCTAGCACAGAACTCACAACTTCAGTTTCTCGATCATTCGTGGTGTCCCAATCTCGAATTCCTCTGTGTCTCTGTGAATTCTCTGCGTCCCTGTGGTGAGATTCTTCCTCAAATATTTCAATACAGAGACACAAGAGGAGGCGTCCAACTTTGCACCCTACGATCACGTCGTCACTTGAGATGAAAGCGGCGAGCCGCTAACCTTCCATAATCAGATCGTCAATCATCATGATTCAAAATAAAGCAATACTTGTATTCAGCATACTGGCAACTCTTCTTTTGGGAATCTCTTGTGGGCCGCGCCGCTCCGCTAACGAGAAACGTTATCCGCTGAAAGGAAAAGTCGTCACCGTCGATAAAGCGGATCGCACGGCCACCATCGCGCACGGAGACGTTCCCGGTTACATGCCGGCGATGACCATGCCTTTCAAGATCAAGAACGATGCCGATCTGGAAATGCTCAAGCCAGGCGACGAGGTTACTGCTCAACTTGTGATCGATGATTTGTCTTCGTGGATTGAAATCACGGCCATCGTCGAAGGCGGGTCGCCGCTAACACCGACGTCGACGGTTCCCGGCGAACCAAAACCCGGAGATGAGATTCCGGATTTCGGCTTAGTCAACCAGGACGGCAAACGCATTCGCCTCTCACAGTACAAAGGCAAAGCGTTCGCGCTGACATTTGTCTACACACGGTGTCCGCAACCCGATCAGTGCACTTTGATGAGCAATAACTTTGCGATGGTCGACAAGCAATTGCAGAGCGACGCGGCCGCTTACGACAAGACGCATTTGCTAACGATTAGTTTTGATCCTGACTACGACACGCCGAAAGTGATGCGCAGTTACGGCGCCGGTCACACCGGAAAATATTCAGATGAGACTTTTCAGCATTGGGAATTTCTCACCGGCTCGCAGGACGAGGTGAAAGGTATCGCGCAGTTTTTTGGCTTGCGGTATTTTCACGACACCGAATCAGACGACGAGCAGGTCATCCATTCCTTGCGCACGGCCGTGATTGGGCCAGACGGAAAACTGTTCAAGCTGTATCGCGGGAACGAATGGAAGCCGGAAGAGATTGTTGCCGACTTGAAAGCGCTGGCTGCGGGAAAGAGTTAGCCGCGGATGAACACAGACTGGAGCGCAACCGTCTCGGTTGCCAGGCTTTTTGCAAGCGGGACGCTTGCGCTCCAGTCCACCACCGCGAAATCAGCGGCCAAGTTCTCTTACCAAATCTGACAGCGCTTCTCTGGCGGTCGCACCATCGCATCGCCTTCCTTACAAGCATAAGCACTGGCGAACTGCGGCATATTCGAAAGCGGCCCATTCACACGAAATCGGCCGAGCGGATGCGGATCGGTCGCGTTTCGCAGACGCGCAGCTTCAGGGCGAATGTTCTGGGCCCAGATCTGCGCCCAACCAAGAAAGAAGCGTTGCTCAGGCGTGAAGCCATTGATGTCTTTCGGGCGTGGCTTGCCCGCCAGAGACTTCTGATACGCCGCATAGGCGACTGTGAGACCGCCGAGATCGGCCACCGACTCGCCGACAACGAGCTGACCTTTCTGGAAAAGACCGGGCTCGACCTCAAAAGAATCAAATTGCTTCACCACGCAGTTCGTTCGATCGGTGAACTTCTTGTAATCATCCGGCGTCCACCACATCACCAGGTTTCCATTCGCATCGAAACGCGCGCCTTGATCGTCAAAACCATGCGTCATCTCATGCCCGATTACCGCACCCATGCCGCCATAATTGAACGCGTCGTCGGCTTTAGGATCGTAGAACGGCGGTTGCAGGATTCCCGCGGGAAAGACGATTTCGTTGAATTGCGGATTGTAGTAAGCGTTGACGGTCGGCGGTGACATGCCCCATTCGGTTCGGTCCACCGGCTTACCAATTTTTCCAAGGTTGCGTCTGAAGTCGAATTCGCCCGCCGCGATCGCGTTGCTGTAATAGGCGCCGCGATTGATCCGCAGCGCTTCGTAATCGCGCCACTTGTCAGGATAACCAATCTTTCGCACGTAGGCTTCGAGCTTCGCAATGGCCTTCTTGCGAGTTTCGTCACTCATCCAGTTCAGCGTAGTTAAGTCATCCTTCAAGGCCGCGACCAGGTTGGCAACCATTGTACGGGCCCGCTCTTTCGCTTGAGGCGTGAAGGTCTTGGCAACATAGAGTTGACCGAGTGCTTCGCCCAGGGCGCGGTCGGTACTGGCCACACAACGTTTCCAGCGCGGCAACATCTCGGTCGTTCCCTGAAGGTATTTTCCGTTGAAGTTGAAACTCTCCTGAACGAACTTCGAAGACAGAGTGTTCGAGGCTGCGTTAACGACGTGCCAGCGCAGGTAAATCTTCCAGTCTTCGATCGGCATGTCCTTCAGAAGCTTGCTGGCCGACTTAAAGAAGTCAGGTTGGCCCACATTTACTGTCCCCACTTCAGGCAAATTGATGTTGCGGAAATAACGGCCCCAATCAAAGTCAGGAGTCATCTCGATCAGCAGGCCTTTGGTCATCGGGTGATAATTCGCTTCCGGATTCCGTCGTTGAATCCTGGTGGTGGAGTTCTCAGCCAGCTTCGTTTCGATCTTCACGACTGTGCTCGCTTCCTTCGCAGCTTGTTCCGGCGAATCACCCATCAATTCAAACGTGCGCGCCACATGCTTTTCGTATTCGGCGCGGGTCGCCGGGTTCCTGCCGTCCTGGTTGAGATAGTAGTCGCGATCAGGTAGGCCCAGTCCTCCCTGCACGAGCTGAGCAATTATCTGGGTTGAATCTTTGAAATCCTGATTTGCGCCAAAGCCGAACACCGCCGGAATCCGATGCGCATGCAGGTTGGCAATCTCGTCCTGCAAACTCAGCAGATCAGAGATCTTGGAAATCCGCTCCAGTTCCGGCTCGAGCGGCTTTATCCCTTCAGCTTCAATCTTCTGCTCGTCCATGCACGCGCCGTAGAAGTCGGCGATCTTCTCTTCATTACCCGCTTTCGGTTTTCCTTTTGACAGCCCTTCGAGGATATCGTGCAAAACATTGACGTTCTGTTCATCGAGTTGCGTGAATCGCCCCCAGACTGAGTACGCCCCGGGAATCGGATTCTTCGTCATCCAACCACCGTTTGCGAACTTGTTGAAGTCCTGGCAGGCGCTGACGCTGCGATCAATATTCGAGAAATCGAAACCGGCCACCACCGACTGCTGCGGGTTATCGGCAACCACTTCGAACGTCGAATCGATTACGGTTTGTGTTGCACCCGCTCGACGGTTTTCAAAGACGGCGATTGCTATCAAAGAGATGGATAGAATTAGAAAGACTGTGCGGCGACGGAACAGACTCATGAGCATTACCTCCCGGCAAAGTATGTGCATTCAGATTTTAGAGGGAACGACCAGAATATTATGACTTGGCGGGCCGAAACGCAAAACTGGCGATGCAGGATCGCGAAACGTGAGGCTTGAGGCTATGAAAGTACGCGCCGTTCCAACTCGCCGAGGCGACGGCCGTGAATCTTGACGTCAATCCGTACGTCGTAAATGTCGCGGAGCACAACGTCAAATTTCTCGATCACTCGTTGAAGCTGTTCCTGGACCGCCTCCCAGATAGGGCGGGTTTCCTTCAGACGCGCATCAACTTTCTCTTCCAGGGTCATCAGGCGATCATCAATGGTTGTCACGCGAATATCCAACGACGAGATATTCTTCGCCATCGCGGCTTGTTGCACTCGAAGTTCGGCGATGTCAGTTCGCAGCTCGGTGATATTAGTTCGAAGTTCGGTGATCTCGCTGCGCATCGCGGCTTGTTCGGACCGCATCGCCGCAAATTCATCCAGCACTCGCTTCTGAAATGCGCGCGTCGCCAAATCTTTTGTGGGCTCTTCGTTCATCGTCCGTGTTGAGGCCATCCTAACAACGGAAATCGAGGATTTCAACGTAAAAATTCTTGCAAGAACGGTTACCGGTGCAGTTTGATGGGCACGCACATAGCGCCTAATTCACATCAAGAAAGCCGATGCGACACGGCAGCCTAAGTTACCGAGGGAGCCCGACAACTACCCTTTGAGTTTTTTGATTTCTTCCGTCAGGACCGGCACGGCTTCAAAGAGGTCGCCGACGATTCCATAGTCGGCAATGTCGAAGATGGGAGCTTCAGGATCTTTGTTGATGGCCACAATTGTTTGCGAGTTCTTCATGCCGACCAGATGCTGAATCGCGCCGGAGATCCCGATCGCGACATAGAGCTTGGGCGCGACAGTCTGTCCTGACGAGCCAATTTGCCGATCGATGGGCAGCCACTCAGCGTCACAGATAGGACGCGACGCGGCCAAATCACCGCCCAACGCTTCCGCCAGCTTCTCAGCAAGCGCGAGATTGTCTTTGCTCTTGATTCCGCGGCCCACGGCGACAATGATATCAGCCTTGGACAAGTCGACAGCCTGTTTCGCTTCCTGGAATGGAGCTTCAGGCTTCATGCGAACCTCGCCGACCTCGACCTGCATTGCCTCTACGGCGGCGCCGCTTCCCTTCACTGCCTGATCTCCGCGAAACGAACCCGATTGAAAGGTGACAAAGGTTGGCGGCTCGCCTTCCGAGACGACATCCGCATCAAGTTTTCCCAGAAAGATCCGGCGAGTGAAGGTGGCTTTGCCGCCGTCGACGCTCATGCGAATACAGTCGCCAATCAAACCTTTGCCAAATCGGGCGGCGACCTTCGGCGCAAAATCGCGCGCCAGATACGTATGCGACATGATCACGAATTGCGGGTTCGCATTGCGGACCACCTGTTCCAGCCCCGCGGCGTAGGCATCGGGCGTGTAATCAGCGAGCTGATCGCTCTCGGCGCTGATGACCTTTTCGAGATCGTAGGCAGCAATTTCCTGAGCCAGCGACGATGAACCCAGAACGACCGCAGAGACTTGCTGTCCAAAGTCAGCCGCGAGTTTCTGCGCCGCTGCAATCGCCTCGAGCGAAGTCTTGTTCAGCGTGCCGCTTTTGTGTTCGATGAAAACGAGGATGCTCATGTTTATGTGTCACAACACAGACTAAAGTCTGTGCCACTAGATTACCCGGGCTTCATTCCGCAGCTTCTCTGCCAGCTCAACCGCGCCTTTTTTCGCATCGCCGCCGCCCAGGAATTGAGTCTGTTTTGATTTCTGCGGTAAATAAATCTTCTCAATTCGCTGGTGAGACGGCTTGCTGACAATCTCGGCCGAGGGCGTTACTTCCTTAATTTCTTTCTTCTTGGCCGCCATGATTCCTTTCAGAGTCGCATAGCGAATCTGGCTGATGCCTGATTGGATCGTCAGCAGAGCGGGTTTCGGCATCGTGTACCATTGATACCACCCGCTTTCCAATTCCCGTTTGACCCGCAATTGTTCGCCGGACGCGTCAACCTCGATGACGATGGTGGCGTGCGGCAAACCCATCAACTCGGCCAGAATTACGCCGGTTTGCGCATACCCATAGTCGTCGGACTGCAATCCGGTCATGACCAGGTCCGCACTCTCTTCGCGAATCGCATCGGCCAGCACACTTGCGGCAGCGAAAGGCGAGAGATGAACCACGTTATCGCCGAGAACGTGAATCGCGCGATCCGCGCCCCGCGCCAGCGCATCTTTGATCACGCTTTTGGCGCGCGCCGGTCCCATGGAAACGACTACCACCTCGCCGCCAACTTTTTCTTTTATGCGTAAGGCTTCTTCGAGTGCGTAACCATCCGACTCGCTCACCTCAAAGGACAGATCGGCCTCTTCGATCCAGGTCGAGTCCTTGTTGATGCGCAGGATCGCATCCTTGTTAGCGACCTGCTTCATTAAGACTAGTATTTTCATGCCCATTACCGGGTTTGCTCTTTGGACTTGGGTCTTTGACTTTTGGCTTTTGGGCGACTCTTGAGCGACACGTCAAAGACCAAAGATCAAAGTCCAAAGATCAGTTCCCATTCTCTTCGTATCTCTTAAACAGCAGCGCCGCATTCGTGCCGCCAAATCCAAAGCTGTTCGAGAGGGCGTAATTTATTCTAGCCTGGCGCGCCTGGTTGGGGATGTAATCCAGATCACATTCCGGATCGGGCGTCTCGTAATTGATTGTCGGCAGCAGGACATCGCGTTGAATCGATAGAATGGAGAAAACCGCTTCGACGCCGCCGGCCGCGCCCAGCAAATGACCCGTCATAGATTTCGTCGAGCTGATCGCCAATTTCTGCGCATGCTCGCCGAAGGTTTTCTTGATGGCCATCGTCTCGAACTTGTCGTTGTACGGTGTCGAGGTTCCATGCGCGTTGATGTACTCGACTTCTTCCGGCTTCACTTTCGCGTCGTTGAGCGCCTTTTGCATCACGCGCACGGCTCCGGATCCACTGTCATCAGGCATCGTGATGTGAAACGCATCGCCGGTCATGCCGTAGCCGACAATCTCCGCACAAATTCGCGCGCCACGCTTCCGGGCAAACTCCAACTCTTCCAAAATCACGATGCCGGCGCCTTCGCCAATCACAAATCCATCACGTCCAAGATCAAAGGGACGCGAAGCATGCTGCGGATCGTTGTTGCGGGTAGAAAGAGCGCGCAGCGCGGCAAAGCCGGCGACACTCATCGGCGTGATGGCCGATTCCGCCCCGCCACAGATCATCGCTTCAGCATCGCCGCGCTGGATGATTTTAAAGCTGTCGCCGATGGCGTGCGCGCCTGCGGAGCAAGCTGTGGCAGTTGCCGAATTCGGGCCTTTGGCGTTGTGACGAATTGAGACCTGACCGGAGGCGAGATTAACAATCGCCGAAGGAATAAAGAACGGCGACACCCGGCCGGGCCCGTCCTTCAGGAGCTTTTCATGCTCACGTTCGATGGCCCAAAAATCGCCGATGCCGCTGCTGATATAGGTGCCGACGCCCTCGGCTATGTCGTCATTTATTTTCAGGCCGCTATCGTTCACCGCTTCCTGCGAAGCAGCGATAGCGTATTGGATGAAAGCGCCCATCTTGCGGGCGTCCTTCTTTTCGACATAGTTCAACGGATCGAAGTCATTGACTTCGCAAGCGAACTTAACCGAGAACTTTTCGGTGTCGAATTTTTTAATGTAATCCGCGCCACTGCGGCCTTCCACGAGCGCGGTCCAGGTTGTCTCGACCGTATTACCCACGGGCGTAACCAGGCCGAGACCAGTAACGACGACGCGACGACTCAAATCAAAACCCTCCTGTAACCGATTTGGCGTTGATCCAGCTCAGGCTCGGATCACCGCCGTCATGCATCGGCTACTTTGCTTTGTGCTGATCGATGTAGTTATACGCGTCGCGAACGCTTTGAATTTTCTCAGCGTCTTCGTCAGGAATCTCGATGCCGAATTCCTCTTCGAAACGCATCACCAACTCGACCGTATCGAGCGAGTCGGCGCCCAGGTCGTCGATGAACCTTGCGTTTGGCGTCACTTCGTTTTCGTCAACACCAAGCTCGTCAACGATTATCTGTTTTACTTTTTGCTCAATCTCTTGATCGGGCATTCGTTTGCTCCTCTACTAAAGTGGCACAGACTTCAGTCTGTGGCTGTAATAATTCAATTTTCCGCACAGACTGAAGTCCGTGCCACGTCAAACCGCAATCGCTTCTCGGGCTGCGCGCAGACTCGCCTCGTCTTCCACGTTGACGCACTGCACGCTGCGATCGATTTGCCGCACTAAACCGCTTAAAACTTTCCCGGGTCCAATCTCAATAAAGGTTTTTACACCCTGACTGATCAAAAATTCAACTGACTCAAGCCAACGGACGGGCTGCGAAACCTGTCGCACTAAACTATCTCGCAATTGATCGGCGCTCCGAACGGCGCTTGCGTCAACGTTGGTAACCACCGCCATCTCGCTGTCGCTGAACTGAATCGTGCTCAGGTCGGTTGCCAGGCGATCCTGCGCCGGCTTCATCATTGCGCAATGAAAAGGCGCGCTCACGTTCAATTTCATCGCTCGCCTGGCTCCACGCTCTTTCAGAATAACGATCGCGCGATCAATGGCGCTGGCCGCGCCGGCAATGACCACCTGGCCCGGCGAATTAATGTTAGCCGCGCTGCAAACCTCGCCTTCACTTGCCTGCTCACAGCCGGCGTTTATCGTCTCCAGATCCGCGCCCAGAATCGCGGCCATCGCCCCGGCGCCAACCGGAACCGCCTCCTGCATGTAGCGCCCTCGCGCCCGCACGGTCCTAACGGCCTCAGTTAATTGCAACGCGCCGGCAGCGACTAGAGCTGAATACTCACCCAGGCTGTGCCCCGCGACAAATTCAGGGCCGGGAAAGCCTTCTGCCTGCATGGCCCGCAAAGCTGCAATTGAAACAGTCAGGATGGCCGGCTGAGTATTCTCGGTCAACTGCAACTGCTCGGCCGGGCCGTTAAAGCAAAGTTCAGAGAGCGAGAACCCCAGCGCATCGTCTGCTTGTTCAAAGACCTGTCTGGCCGCCGGAAACTTCTCGGCCAAATCTTTTCCCATGCCCGGATGCTGTGAACCCTGACCGGGAAAAATAAAAGCCATTGCCGATTGCCGATTGTCGATTGCCAATTCCTTCCTTACTCTCTAGCTCAATCAAATACCTAAGAATCAACGCCAATCGAAAATCCGCAAGTGGCAATCGTCAATGCCCTCACCAACGCATTACCACGCTGCCCCAGGTGAAGCCTCCGCCGAACGAAGACATCAGGACTATATCGTCATGCTTCAGTAAGCCCTTCTCGACACATTCGTCGAGGCCAATCGGGATTGACGCGGACGAGGTGTTCCCGTGCATCGCGATGTTCGAATATACATGTGAAGGATCGATGTTCATCATATTCGAAACTGCGTCGGTGATTCTCTGGTTTGCCTGATGCGGCAGAAACAGGTCCACGTCCTCAGTTTTCAAACCGGATTCACAAAGAACGGCGCGCGAGATTTCACACATCGATCGAACCGCAACCTTAAAAACCTCGTTGCCCTTCATCTTGAAGAAGTGATCGCCCCGGGCAATTGTCTCGGCGGTAAATCCGCCCTTCGTTCCGCCGCCGGGCGCATACAACTGTTCTTCATAGCGACCGTCCGATCTGATTCTGGCCGCGAGTATTCCCCGGCCTTCTTCAACCGGACCCAGAATCGCGGCGCCGGCGCCATCTCCGAACAGAACACAGGTCGATCGATCCGTGTAATCGACGTACCGGGTCAGCAACTCTGCTCCAATTACCAAAGCGTACTTGATTTGGCCGCCGCGAATCATTGAATTCGCCAGGGACAGGCCGTACAAAAAGCCCGAGCACGCCGCCACGATGTCCATCGCCGCGGCCTTGTTTGCGCCCAACTGCGACTGAATCAAACATGCCGTCGAAGGCAGAATCTGATCCGGCGTCACCGTAGCGCAAAGAATCAAATCGATCTCGTTGGGATCAATTCCAGCGCGCGAAATCGCCTCCTGCGAAGCACGCGACGCAAACTGCGAAGTGTACTCGCCGGGAGCCGCCTTGTGTCTCTGCTTGATACCGGTGCGGGAAGTAATCCACTCATCCGACGTATCGACGATCTTTTCCAGATCGGCGTTCGTCAGGACCAGTTCCGGATACGAGTGGCCGGTGCCCAGGATGCCTGCGTTGACTTGCGTCAAATAAGACCTCAAATGAAATAATTGCCGCTCAAAGGCGAGGCCGACGGGTATCGACGGCGACGGGTCTAAGCGGCGTGATTACTCTTCTCTCAGGCGTTTTGGTCCACCCGAATGACTTCACGACCTTTGTAGTAACCGCACTTGGGACAGACGCGATGCTGCATGCGTGGCTCCTGACAGTTCGGACATACTGAGGTCTGGGGCGCGCGCAGCGCATCGTGCGCTCGGCGTTTCCCCGTACGTGATTTTGAATGACGACGTTTTGGATTTGGCATAACTGCTCCAATTCTTTTTTCTAATTTCAAATCTCAAATTTGAGATCTGAGATTTCAAATCTAAAATCTTAAATCCTTTAGTTTCTCCCAGCGCGCATCGACTTCCCGGCTCTCACAACCACAATCCGCCAGATTTCGATCGGCGCCACAATCGGGACAAATCCCCTTACAACTCTCGTTACAAAGAACGTGACCAGGCAGGGCCAGAAGGATTTCCTCTTTCACGAGGTCATACAGCTCAACTGCCTCATCAACCACTCCGAGGTCGAGATCCTCCGGGCTCAGTTCGTGCTGCTCTTCGTTGCGCCACGACACACTCCCCGCAAATCTCTCGGCAAACTCAACATCGATGGGAAGCTGAACCTCTTTCAAACAACGGCCGCAAGGGATGGCAACCTTTGTATGCAACTCGCCGCTAATTTCGACCTGACCGTTGTTGCGACGAATTCGCCCTTTGACCTGAACCGGCTCGACTAGACGAAGCTCTGACTCTTCAAAAGCCAGCTCTTCATCCTTGTAAGTCTCCGAAAACCGGCCTCCCGAGTCTTCCGCGTTTTCCAGCTCAATCCGCATAAACCACCCTCGCCCGGCACAGATAGCGTCAAGGGGTTGGGCACAAAGTCGCCAATTATAACTGCGTGAGCGGCAGTTTCAAAATGCCGTCGACATCTTTTGCGGTGGCACTGACGCGCCGTTCTGGGGGTTGCAGGGAAAAATCAGCCGCTGGTCGTGGCTTTTCTCTTGGCCTTCCGGCCCTTTCCTCTCTTCTTTACAGTCTCGCGCTCGACGGCTGCGTCTTGCAACTTCGTACATTCAGCTCGCCACATGGTCTCGAGCTTGCCATTGTCGACGACGCCGCAATCGTGGAGCATCTCGATCAGGCTCTTAACCAGCGCGTGATTGCTGTAAGCAGTCTCGGAATGGCGCAACAGAAGCTTTAATGACTGCTCCAGTCTTTCCGCCAGACGAGCCAGCGTATTCTCGAGCATGGTCATCCGCTCGAGCAGATGCTCTTCGTGCGGAGTCGTCGACGGCACCTCAACGCGAACCGACGCCGGCTGCACGACTATCATCAGACGCGTACCGCAGCGCAGACAGAACTCCTGGCCCAGCGGATTCGCCGCGCGGCACTTCTGACAATAATGAGAAATCGTTCCTCGGTGCATTCTAAGAAAGACGAGCTTGGTACTTGTTCTTTGTACCTTGAAAAAGAGAGCCCCGTCGAGCGAGATACAAAGTACTAAGTACAAAGCACAAAGTACAGCGCATTAATATTCATAAAAGCCGCGTCCAGTCTTGCGACCCAACCATCCCGCATCAACATAGCGCTTAAGCAGCGGACACGGTCGATACTTTGAATCTCCGAAGCCATCATGTAACACGTTCATGATCGCAAGGCAAACATCCAGGCCGATGAAATCAGCCAGCGTCAGCGGCCCCATCGGATGATTCATTCCCAACTTCATGATGCCATCGATGCTTTCGCGCGTCGCAACACCTTCGTACAAAGCAAAGATCGCTTCATTGATCATCGGCATCAGGACGCGGTTAGAGATAAAGCCCGGCGAATCATTACACTCCAACGGAAGCTTGCCAAGTTTCTCAGTCAACTCGTGAACTGCCTTGTACGTCTCGTCGGTCGTCGCAGCGCCGCGGATGATTTCGACCAGCTTCATCACCGGCACGGGATTCATGAAGTGCATACCGATGACTTTGTCGGCTCGTTGCGTGACTGCGCCAAGTTTGGTAATCGAGATTGATGAAGTGTTCGAAGCGAGAATTGCGCCGGTCTTCATGATGCCGTCGAGCGCTCTGAAGAGTTCGCTCTTGACGGTTAAGTTTTCCGTGACTGCCTCGATCACAATGAAAGCGTCGCGCAAGTCATCTATGTCCGTAGTCGTCTTAATGCAAGCGAGGATCGTTTGCTTCTCGTCAGTAGTGAGCCGTTCTTTATCGACGTCGCGCTGCAGGCTCTTATCAATAGCGGTCATTCCGCGCGCCAGGAATTCCGGCGCGACATCCCGCATAACGACATCGAATCCCGCACGGGCAGCTACCTGGGCAATCCCGTTGCCCATCGTTCCTGCACCCACGACTCCGAAGATTTCGCTCATAGATTTTCAGTGGCACAGACTTCAGTCTGTGATGGATGTAAAGCAGACTGTCCAGTCTGCTTCACTTCAGGATGGCCAAAGATTCGCAGACTCGACAGTCTGCGATACATTCGACTCACAGACTGAAGTCTGTGCCACTATTTCAAACGGTCTGCAAATTTCATTAACGGTCGCGCGCCATCCATCGCCTCTTTCAAATCGCCTTCAGAAGTCGACGCGACGGCGCCTCCATAAAGCTCTACACCACCGGCACTGCGAAAGAACCTGATTGTGTAAATTCCCAGGGCCGTGCCGATGGGAACATTCACCAGCGAAAGCATTGCCAGAATGATCCCGACGGGTTTAACCCAACGCGCGCGCCGGCGAAAGCCGTAACCTACAATCACCGGCAGAATTCCGACGAGCAGAAACAGCGCCGCGATGATCAAGCCGCCCACGACAATCCAAAACGTCGAAAGGTTCGCAGCCGCCGGCGTGGCCAGCATCACAAACAGAATCAGAATCAGAAGACCAACCAACGTCAATCCGTGAATGGCGCCGTAAATGAAATGCAGCGTCCCGAGCGTCTTGTTGTGCTCTTCCGCGGTCATCGTTCGACAGCCATCGCCACAGCGTTGCCTCCGCCCAGGCACAACGCCGCAATTCCCCGATGCGCATTGCGCCGCTTCAATTCGTAAAGCATCGTTGTGAGGATGCGCGAACCTGATTGTCCGATCGCATGACCCAGCGCCACGGCGCCGCCGTTGACGTTAATCTTTTCCGGATCGAGACTCAGTTCGCGAGTGATGGCGACCGCCTGAACTGCGAACGCTTCATTCAATTCAATGAGATCAACTTCATCCAGCGACCAGCCGGTCTTCTTAATCAGCTTCTTGATCGCTTCGACCGGCGCCATCATGACCAGCTTCGGCTCAGTTCCCGAAGTTGCCTGGCCAACAATTCTCGCCAGCGGCTCGGCCCCCAGGGATTTAGCGCGCTCATCAGAAGTCACGACGACTGCCGATGCGCCATCGTTCACACCCGGAGCATTGCCTGCCGTTACAGTACCGCCTTCTTTGAAGGCCGGTTTCAGCTTTCCTAACGATTCGATTGAAGTGTCTCCGCGCACCGGCTCGTCGGTGTCAAATACGACCGGCTCGCCTTTTCTTTGAGGGATTTCAACCGGCACGATTTCATCTTTGAATCTTCCCTCTTTGATCGCAGCCGCGGCTTTGCGATGCGAATTCAGAGCGTACTCGTCCTGCTCGGCGCGCGAAACATGAAAACGTTCAGACACGACTTCGCCGGTGCAGCCCATGTGCTGATCGTCGAAGGCGCACCACAAGCCGTCCTGAATAATCGAGTCGAGCATCTGTCCATGGCCCAACCGATATCCTTCGCGCGCTTTGGGAACCAGGTACGGAGCGTTCGACATTGACTCCATGCCGCCGGCGACGACGATTTCTGTGTCGCCAAGCTGAACTCCCTGCGCGGCCATCATGATCGCTTTCAATCCCGAGCCGCACACTTTGTTAACCGTTACCGCCGAGACGGTATTCGGCAATCCTCCATGCAGCGCGGCCTGGCGCGCGGGGTTCTGGCCCAGGCCTGCCTGGATCACACAACCCATGATTACTTCGTCCACGTCTTCTGGTTTTACACCGGCGCGCTGCACAGCTTCGCGAACGACGATCGCGCCAAGCTGCGTGGCTTTGAAATCCTTCAGCGCCCCCAGAAATTTTCCTACCGGAGTGCGCACGGCACTAATGATTACTGGCTGCTTTATCGATGACATAATTGTTATTCGTTTGGATGAACTGATTTAGCATTACTGTTAATTAGAATCACTGTCAAGCAAGGCCAATGGTTCAGAGTTCACCCTTTAGGCTGCCATATGCCGGCACAAGCTAAAGCTTGAACTCTGAACGCCATCACGCGAATGACTGGAGCGCAAGCGTCCTCGCTTGCATCGGTTTGCAACCGAGACGGTTGCGCTCCAGTCAGTCCAATGCTTGCCTCGTTGCTTGATTGAAACTGCTGCTATCGAGTGTTAGACTCGCCGCTTGAAATTCAGTTCCAATCTTACAACTTACCGACTCAATTAACATGCAGGCACTTATACTGGCAGGCGGAAAAGGGACACGGTTGCGTCCGCTGACCGTCTATACACCCAAGCCCATCGTTCCGATTTGTAATCGTCCATTCCTGCTTTATCAGATCGACACGCTGCGCCGCGCCGGCGTCACCGACATTACCCTCTCGCTTTCGTATCAGCCGGAAAAGATCGAGCAACAACTTGGCGATGGCTCGCAGTTTGGCGTGAAGCTAAAGTACACCGTTGAGCCACAGCCCATGGGCACCGCGGGAGCTTACAAGTTCGCTGAAGATTTGATTCGCGAGCCCACAGTGGTTTTCAACGGCGACGTGCTGACGGATCTCGACCTGAAGACGATGATTCGCCAACACAAAGAAAAGCAGGCAATCGCCACGATTTTTTTGACGCCGGTCGAAGACGCCAGCATGTACGGCGTCGTTGAAACCGCAGAAGATGGGCGGGTTCAGCGATTCCTGGAAAAACCCAAGCCCGAAGAGACTACCTGCCGGGACATTAACGCGGGCGCCTACGTGCTTGAGCCGAGCGTGCTCGATCTGATTCCCAAAGGTGAGAACCATTCGTTCGAATATGATTTGTTTCCAAAGCTTTTGGAAAAAGGTGAGCCGTTTTTTGCTCATATTCCACAGAGAACTTATTGGCTGGATATCGGCACGCCGGCGCGTTACTTGCAGGCCCATCACGATCTCCTGGCCAATCGCGTGACGCGTATTCACATGAAGGATCGTCGTGGAGATTTTGATTCAGCAACGCATTCCGCCATAGACGATCTTTCGATTATCGCCGACGATTGCACGCTCAAGCCCGGGGTCGAGATCGTCAATTCGGTCCTCGGCAAAGGTTGCTACATTGAAGAGCGGGCACGGATCGAGAATTCGGTAATCTGGAGTCACACGCGCGTCGGCACCGCCGCGCAGATCAAGGATGCGATCATTGGAAGAGGATGTCACATCGGCCGTTCAACTCTCGTCGGTGCGGGTGCAGTGCTGGGTGATAAGACGTCGCTGACTGATTACACAAAGACGTGCGCGTAACCGTGGCACAATCAGAGAAGGGTTTCATTATGAACTGGGACAGCTTTCGCGCTTATGACATTCGCGGTGTTTACCCCACCGATCTCGATGAAGAAGCGTTCTACCGCATCGCCAAGGCGTACACGTTGCTCTTCCATCCCAAAACTATGGTGGTCGGGATGGATGCGCGTGAATCCGGGCCAAGCCTAAAGAAATCTCTAACCCAGGGCTTTGTAGATGCGGGCGTGAACGTCGTCGACATTGGTGGCATCACCACCGACATGCTGTATTACGCAGTCGGCTCGTCCGAAGAATATTCGGGGGGCATCGTCGTCTCGGCTTCGCACAATCCCAAAGAATACAATGGCGCGAAAATGGTCCGCGAAAAAGCTGCGGCCATCTCTTCCGATACCGGCCTCTTCCAAATTCGCGACCTGATCAAAGCCGGTAAAGACAAAGAGGTTTCCTCTGAGACGAAAGGCGCCGTCACCGAAAAGAACGTGTTCCAGGGATATGTCGAGCACGTCCTCAGCTTCATCGATCAAAAGAGCATCAAGCCTTTCAACTTGATCGCTAACGCGAACTTCGGTTACGTCGGCAACGCTATTGATCTCATCGCGGAAAAGTTAAGCCTGAGTCTGACCAGGTTAAATTTCACGCCGGACGGAACCTTCCCGAAAGGCACGCCCGATCCGATGCAACCCGCAAATCGCGCCGAGACGGTAGAGTTGATGCGCAATGCCCAATTTGATTTCGCCGCCATCTGGGACGCGGATGCCGATCGCTGTATGTTTCTGGATGAGAAAGGTGAGTTCATCTCCGGCGCCTACGTCACCGCGATGCTGGCCGATGTCCTTTTGACCAAACACGGCGGTAACAACAAAATCATTTTCGATCCGCGCGTAATCTGGCCAACTATTAAAGTCTGTGAGCGTCATGGCGCCGAAGCAATCGTTTCGAAGAGCGGTCACGCCTTTATCAAGGATCGAATGCGCAAAGAGAACGCCATCTTCGCCGGCGAGATGAGCGCGCACTACTACTTTCGCGAAAACTTCTACGCGGACAACGGTGTAATTCCCTTCCTACTAGTCCTGGAGCACCTTTCAAGAAGTGGAGAGTCGTTCTCAGCCGTGATGAAGCCTTACATGGATGGGCATTACATGTCGGGTGAATTGAATTATCGAGTTGAGGACATCAACAAAGTAATCGCCGCCGTGAAGGAGCGCTTCAGCAGTGAAGGTCGCGAAGATTTGACCGACGGCTACTCACTCAACACAGAAGATTGGCGCTTCAACATTCGAGCTTCAAACACTGAACCCCTCCTGCGTTTGAACGTCGAAGCTCGCAAACCCGGACTCGTCGAAAAGATTCGCGCCGAGATCGAGTCGATCATCGGAAGCAAGCCTCATTAATCACTGTTTGGGAGTCCCGCCTTTAGGCGGAAAACGCTCAGACCGCCGCCTAAAGGCGGAACTCCAAACTCTTTCCGGCACAGTCCTTGCCAAACTTCTTTTCGAACCGAATCACAGAGGTTTCGAGAAGGAGGGTATTCAAATGGGTTTGATCCTGCTAGTTCTACTGATTGTTTTGCTTTTAGGTGCAGTACCTGCTTGGGGATACAGCCGTAATTGGGGTTATGGACCAAGCGGAGGCATCGGGTTGATTCTGCTAATTGTGATCATTCTGCTGGTGCTCAGAGTGTTCTAAGCTCGAACGCCAGCGGTCAATTTAGGACAGAAAGAAGTACACACGCTTTGACTTTCGGGAGCCGGCTGATTTAACACTTGCAAATGCCTGAGCTCCCGGAAGTCGAGCACGTCGTCCGTGCGCTACGCCGCGCGGTCGTCGGTCGCACAATCATCGCGAGCGAGATAAAGCTGCCGAAGCTGATCTCGCCATCTCCTGTTTCATCTTTCAAACGAAAAATTAAAGGCTCGTCGATCACGGGTGTGTCTCGACGGGGCAAGTTCATTCTGATTGAGCTTGATCACAAAGGTGCCCTCCCTCACGGTCGGGCTTCTGACACTGGAAGCGCGGGCGCCTCGCCCGCGCCAATCGTGAAACGAAAGTTGGTGCTCGCGGTGCATCTTCGCATGACGGGAGCCTTTCTGTACTTGAACGCGGACGATGAATTACCAAAACATGCGCACGCGATTTTTTACCTCGACAACGATCGTCGTTTGGTGTTTCGCGATCAGAGAAAGTTCGGCGTCATGAAGCTGGTTCCTGCTGACCAGCTCGCCGGGCTTAAAGGTATTGCAGAGCTGGCGCCTGAACCTTTCACGGCCGATTTTAATTCTGATTATTTGAAGGATGTTCTCAAGCGTTCACAACGCTCGCTGAAAACTCTCCTGCTTGATCAGACAAAGGTGCTCGGACTGGGAAACATCTACGCCGCTGAAGCGCTCTTCCGGGCGCGAATCAATCCATTCAAGCCGGCTGCTAAACTGTCAAAGCAACGGGTTATTCTGCTTCATGAAGCAATCAAAGAAGTCCTGGAATTCGCCGTCGCCCACATCAGCGGCGGCTTCAACCTGGAAGCAGGAGTTTCTTACGGCGAGGCGTTCGAAAGGTTCTGGCAGGTCTACGAACGCGAAGGTGAGCCCTGCGTCAAATGCGGCGCACGGATCAAGCGAGCGACGCACGGCGGGAGATCGACTTATTGGTGTCCGAAGTGTCAGCGGCGTTAGGGCGGGCGTGGCTCGTTTGTCGGTACGAAGAAATTGCCGAGCATTCTTCTCTTATTCACACCCGGCTTCAGCCGGGTGACGGTGACGTGATAAGAGTCAAGTCAACCGTTTTAACGGTTTTCCTCTTCCTGCCATTCCAACCCATACCGCTTAACAAAAAGTTGGTATTCGTCCTCAAAGGTTCTCTTGCGATGATGCGCGCCTTGATTCGCGATGTACCTGAACACGCGATCAGCATCCGAATGCGACACCGAGAAAGCGCCGTAGCCACGCCCCCACGCAAACCTACCTCTTACTAAGCGGTTCTGATTGATCCAGTGTGAAGAGCCACCTTTGAGCAGCTGGATAACCTGCTCAATTGTTTGATTCGTTGGAAGATCGATCAGCGCGTGAGTATGGTCACTGTTGAAGTAATTGATCTTCATGTAGATTCCTTTTTCGAGTGAGTACTTCGAAAGGTTTTCCGAGGCGATTGCCGCCGCTCGGGTATCAAGCATCGGTTCACGGCGGAGCGTTTCCCAAATGAGGTGAACCCAGCAGCGAGAATAGGAATGAGTAGACATAGAGTCTCCTTTCCAAGCCGCGGAGTGTGAACCTGGTCTTGATCACACGCAACCGGAAACCGTTGAAACGGTTTTCGCAAAGAAGGTTAAGTGTTTGGGTCACCCGGCTGAAGCCGGGTGTGAATAAGACACTGCACCGACGTCCGAAGGCGTTATCCAGCAGACATTGCGTGAGGATGGTTAACCAAATCGCCGAAAACGCTCTTACGCCGTTGGCGTCAGGTCCAGCGCCTCGACCACTCGCGTGAACGGAATATTGGCTTTCTTATTAACCTCTTCAACGACCTCAGGGTTGCCGGCCTCGAACAGACACATGCAATGGGCCTCGCCGGGGACAAACGTTGTGCGAATGTAGCGCACGGGTTTTCCATCGGCGGTGAATTGATTGCTTGTTTCAATCGCGGCTTTTTGCGCGGCTGCGAGCTGTTCCATTTCAATTCCGGGTAAATCTCGTTCGACCATGTAGACGGGCATTTTGAACCTCCTTCGATTTGCACTCGTGTCAGAACCGGGAGCGATAGCGACCGGATCATAACGCTACTTGCGAAAATTCATAGTTGCCAAATTGGCGAGACTTCGAAAAGCGCGGATGCATCATGATCAGGTCGCTGTCGCTCCCGGTTCTGACACGCCTACAAATTCGCCAAAATAAAATCCGTCATCATCTGCCGCATGTGCTTGACCAGCACCGGATCAGTCACGCCGTGCCGAGACTTCGGATAGACCATCAACTGCACATTCTTGTTTGCTCTCTGCAGTTCGTAGAGAAACTGAATCGTGTTGGCCATGTGCACATTGTCGTCGATTGCGCCGTGCACCAAAAGCAGTTTGCCGTGCAGGTCTTTCGCGGCGCTGAGCGGCGCGCTCTTCTTGTAACCTTCGGGATTGTTTTGCGGTGTCCCCATGTAGCGCTCGGTGTAAATCGAATCATAGTTGCGCCAATCAGAAACCGTTCCGCCGGCAATCCCAATCTTGAATGTCTGGCTGTGCGTGAGCGCGTAGCTCGTCATGTAACCGCCAAAGCTCCAGCCCCACAGACCGATGCGCGATCCGTCAACATAAGGCTGACTCTTCAGCCACGTGAATCCATCTTCCAGGTCGCGCAACTCCAGCTCACCAAAGTTTTTGTAAAGCGGCCACGCGGACTGCACACCTTTGCTGCTCGCTGTGCGATTGTCACAAATCCAGATGATGTAGCCCTTCTGCGCCAGCATCTGATGCCACATATAGGTCGTCGCACCCCAGGCGTTGCGTACCTGCGGCGCCTGCGGCCCGCTGTAGGTGTATGACCAGACCGGATACTTCTTCGAAGGATCAAAGTCGGGCGGTTTGATCATCATCGCTTCCATGGTGAAGCCGTCGCGCGTCTTAACATTCAAAAACTCAACCTTTCCCAGTTTGTATTGGGACAACGCCTCAACTTTGTTTTCATCGATGACGCGAACCGGTTTGCCGCTTGAATCCATCAAACGGACTTGCGTCGGGGTGTTCACATCGTTCCAGGAATCGATGAACTGCGAGCCGGTTGAATTGAATGAAGCGCGATGATTTCCTTCAGTCATGCTCAGACGGTTGAGACCGGAGCCGTCCATCCTGATTGCGTATACGTGATTGGCAATAAAACTGTGTTCGGTTCCGATGAAATAGATTATCCCCTTCCCTTCATCAACTTCGCCGAAAGACTGTACGTCCCAGTCGCCATTCGTGACTTGTTTGATGAGCTTCCCGTCGGCGCCGTAATGATAGATGTGTGTCCAGCCACTGCGATCGCTCAGCCAGAGGAACGATCCATCCTTCAACCAACGCATGCCCTCGTCGTTGATTCCGATCCAGGTCTTAGTCGACTCGCGAAACATATTCGACGATTTCCCGTCATCAGGATTCGCTGAATTAAGGTCAAGAAAGGTTTGCTCGCGGTTTTGCGCCATGAACCAAACTTTTTTACTGTCTGGAAACCAGCCCACGCGCACAATCAACAAGTCCTCGGGAAGATACTTATAAGTATCGACCCAATGAATGTCGCCGCCGGCCGCGCCGACCACGCCAAGCTTTACGATTGGATTAGGATCGCCGGCTTTTGGATACGGAGTCGATTCGAGTTTCTGATTCAGGGGAACATGATCGACTACCGGATACTCGGGAACCGGGTGCTCATCGAGACGAAGGAAAACGATCTTCGTCGAGTCCGGACTCCACCAGTAGGCGCCGAAGTTCCCCCGACCGTAAACCTCTTCCTGGTAAACCCAATCCAGACGGCCGTTCAGGATTTTGTCGTCGCCGTCTCGCGTCAGCGCTCGCTCGCGGCGTTGCATGCTCAGGTCTTCGACATAGAGATTGCCGCCGCGCACAAAACTCACCATGCGGCCGTCGGGACTAAAACTTTCGCCCACTTCCTCTTCCGGACTACTGGTCAGACGAATCGCGCGGTCGCTGCCGAATTCGTAATAGAAAAGATCATTCGCAAACGTAATTAAGGCGCCCGTTTCGTTTGGATTAAGTTGATAAAAAGTTTGATTCGACAATCTGCGGGCATCTTCCTTGCTCACGCCGGGAAGCGCGGCGAAGGCAGCCTGCATCTTGTTGGCATCATAGAACGGAACGCTCGCGCCGGTTACACCATTAACTTTTAGAAGCCGGGGAAAGGCGGCGCGATCCTTACTGACAACCAAATAGTGGATCCCGTCCTTCATCCAACGGGGACTCGACGGCGTGCCGCTGAAGTTAACGCGCTTCACCGGATCGAAGATGTCGTCGATGGTCAGCAGTTTGTTCTGCGCTTGCACCGACGGAATCAGCGCCAGAAACAGAATGGTAATCAGTAGTCGAGTCTGATTTCGCAAAGGTTACTTCTCCTGAAGTTTTTGACTAGACATGAATTACAGGATTGACATGATGGATTTCCTTATTGTGAATCTTGTAAATCTTGTCAATCCTGTCCATTAACTAGCGTTCGCCCGGGGCGTCATCTTGTTAATCAAAGGAGTGATCAAAGCAAGCAAGAGCGCCGCCGCCAGAGTAATCCCGGCAAAGATTCCGAACGCCCGAGTAAGCACGCTGGGAGTTCCCTGTGCGAATATTTGAGTTGTGCGGCCGGCGATATAGCTGCCAATCGAAATCGACAAAAACCACACGCCCATCATTAACCCGACCATGCGCACGGGCGACAGTTTGCTGATCGTGCTCAGACCAACCGGGCTCAAACACATTTCACCCATGGTTTGAATGAAATAGACCACGACCAGCCACCAAGGTGACACTCGTCCCGCACCGGTAAAACTGGCAGCCAGGGTAATAACTGCAAACGCGATTCCGGCAAACAGCAGACCGAATGCAAACTTTGCCGGGCTCGAAGGCTGGCGGTCACCCATCGCCTGCCAGATGAATGCAAAGATCGGCGCCAGGAAGATGACAAAGATTGCCGGCACCGACTGCCACCAACTCGAAGGGAAGGTCCTACCGAAAACTTCGTTTCGGGTCAGGCGATCAGCAAAGAGAGTCATGCTCGATCCGGCTTGCTCGTACGTCATCCAAAAAATGATCGAGAAGACCACCAGGATAAAAATTACGAGAACGCGCTTGAGTTCGTCGCCTTTGAGTAAGCGGGTCGTGCCGCCGAGATAGCCGATGAAGTAACCGCAGACTGTCCAGAAAGGAACCGATACCCAGCCTGCGTCGAAGCGATAGCCGAATCCTGCGCCTAACAAAGCGCCGACCACCGCCAGGGCCGTGGTAATCAAATCCAGTTTCTGGGAACCCTTTTCAGTGTTCTCTTTAATTGGTTTTTTCCCCGCATCTTGAAGTCGTTTGCCGCCCAAAACATATTGGATTACGCCGAACGTCATGCCCACACCAGCCGCCGCAAATCCCCAATGCCAACTCTTGGCCGGATTCATTCCGATGCTCGTGATAACGCGCTTAAAGGTTTCGCTTTGTGCCAGAAACCCAGTCACAAAAGGCGAGATGAAGGCGCCGAGATTAATTCCCATATAAAAGATCGAGAATCCGGCATCGCGGCGTTTGTCCTCCGGCTCGTAAAGCTGACCGACCATCGTGCTGATGTTCGGCTTGAGCAGGCCCGTGCCCAGAGCGATTAACAGCAGCGCTGCGTAGAATGTCGGGATACTGTCGATGGCCATCGAGTAATGGCCACACGCGATAATTATTCCCCCGATGAGGACCGCGCGTCTGGCGCCCAGGAACTTGTCGGCCAGCCAGCCGCCAACAAGTGGCAGATACCAAACCGACGAGACATAGGTCGCGTAGATTGCGCTCGAGTATGCTTCGCTAAAACCGAGCCCGCCGTCGACCGCCTTTGAAGTCATGTAGAGCGTCAGCAGCGCCCGCATGCCGTAATAGCTGAAGCGCTCCCACATCTCTGTGAAAAAAAGCGTGGACAGGCCGCGCGGATGTCCAAAGAATCCGCGGTCCAACGGAACGACGCCGCTGCCATCGATCGGTGTGCTCATTTTGTACGAGTCCTCATGCCGAGAATCGAAACCGCAAAACCATCAATTGAAAACTTTGCGAGGAGAGTTGTGAGCATTCAGCCAGAGGGCGAAACGGCTGTCAAGCCCTGCGAGGTTTCCTCGAACGTCTTAAGAAGTGGCCCAGCCGCGGAGCGGCGATAGATCTGTAGCCCATGGCGTAAGCCATGGGGTACCAGGCAACAAAAACAAGGGAGCCCCGGAGGGGCGAAACATCAATGGTCGTTGTTTGCAATGTGCCGCCGCTCCGCGGCTGTTCTCAATCACGGCCTCTTACCCACGGCTCACGCCGTGGGCCACAGATCTAACGCCGCTCCGCGGCTGGTCTGAGCGGGTTCTTTGGTCCCTCATGTCACTCAACATCAAACGCCGGGCATGGCCTTTTTCAAAGGCTTCAACAGCGCCAGCAGAATGAGCGCCATTACCATTGCGCACCCCGCGCAGAACAACCAGAAGTTCGAGTGCAGCCAATCATCCCAAAGCTGCCCAATCTGCGTAAGCTTATTACCAAAGCCCGTGGCCACGAACCAGCCGCCCATCATGATGCCGCGCATTCTGATTGGTGAAACTTTGGAAACCAGCGACAGGCCCATCGGCGAGAGCATCAACTCGCCCGCGGTCAGCACTCCGTATGCAGCCAGCAACCAGAATGGCGACATCTTGTAGGCGCCCAACGCGTAAGCATTGGCTCCCGGCGGGAGCGATCCTTCGCCAATCTTCGCCGCGATGAACCAGATAAGAAACGCACACGCAGTCAGAACCATTCCGATAACCATCTTGGTCGGCGTGGAAGGTTCGAGACCTTTCTTATCCAACCAACGCCAAAACGCGATTACCGGAAAAGTAAGAATTATCACCCAACCTGGATTGATCGCGTTCGAGATGATGCCGGTGACTTTCCAATTAGTATTCTCGTTCCCCCAGTAAGTAATCGTTGTCCCGTTCTGATGAAAGACCATCCAGAACACGACCACTATTCCAAAGATCACAATCAGGGCTCCGACGCGTTTCCAATCCGGCACTGCATCCATCGCGGCCAGGCGACCGGCATTGACTGTGTCCTGATGACTTACGCCTGAAGGCGGGGCATCTACCGTGACAGCAGCAGCTTCGGCCTTTGCCTTGGCGCTCTGAGTAGACGGAATGTCCGCCATTTCGATGTGCTTCTTGAATTTCCAGAGAATGAAAATCGAGATGGCCATGCCGCCGACCGCAACTGCAAACGCCGGGTGAAATCCGAAGCGGCTCTTCATGAACTCAGCCACGACCGGCGCCAGAAACGCGCCGACGTTAATCCCCATGTAGAAGATGTTGTAAGCCCGGTCCTTGAGGTGGCTGCCTTCGGTGTAGAGGTTGCCGACCATGGCCGAAACGTTCGGTTTGAAAAACCCGTTGCCGATTACCAGACAGGCCAAAGCGGCATACACAGCCGGCATTGAACGAATGGATAGCAGCAAGTGTCCCGCCATAAAGAAGACGCCGCCAATCATGATTGATTTGCGATATCCGATCTTCTTGTCGGCGATCCAGCCGCCGAAGATCGGCGAGACATACACACACATGATGTAGTTCGAGTAGAGCGCCTGTGTGTCGTCGACCGACCAGGCAAAGCCCTGACCCGTCGTGTCGCGCATGTAGAGCGCGAACATCGCCGTCATGGTGTAGAAGCTGAAGCGCTCCCACATCTCGGTGGCGAAAAGAACGTAAAGGCCCTTAGGGTGACGATTCGTGCCTACTGCAGTTGTGGACATAAGTCGCTCCTCTGCTGAGCTTGAACTGATAACAGTGCCTGGGGAGATTAGCTTGCGATGTTGCGACGATTCAGCCAGAAGCCCGCGATGGTGTCAAGATGTTTCTGTTTCGGGGAGCCCTGGAGGACGATCGCGATCGCACGTGGTCAAGATGTGATAGTTGGATGATTCGACAGAAGTGCGCCGAGTCTTTCAGACCACGAGCCGGGGTGATTGACCCAGTTTCATCGTAACGTTTTTCCGTAGCCGCCCGGGCGTTTACGCCTGGGGGACAAACATCTGGAGATATTAAAGCCCCATTAATGGGGCTTTTGAAATTACCGGCCTTACTTCCCCAGGCGTAAACGCCTGGGCTACAGAAAAGTCGAGGCACTACCGGCCTTTCACATTGCTTGACAGGCCCGCAGACCGCGGCGTATAACCTCCCTTGAAAAACGTGGTGAGTTAAGGCGACTTGCGGCCACGCAAAACAAACGGCTAAACAGCTCGGCGCGTTCAAAAGACGAACCGAAAAAACTTCAAACGGAATTGAAGTCCCGCGTTGTTTAGCGCGGGATTTTTTTCATTATTGGTCGGTTGTCAGTTGTTCGTTGTCAGTTGCGCGCCGTTAATGCAACTGACCACTGACAACGGACCACGGACATTACTTATGCAAACCTTTCGAGACCTGCTGGAGTCCGATCGCGCCTACATCTTCGATGGCGCCATGGGCACGATGCTCTACACCAAGGGCATCTACATCAATCGCTCCTACGATGAGTTAAATCTGGTAGCCGCCGATTTGGTGCGCGAGGTTCACGCTGAATACGTGCGCGCCGGCGCGGACATCATTGAAACAAACACCTTCGGAGCGAACGCGAACAAGCTGCAACCCTACGGCCTCGAAGCAAGCATGCGCGAGATCAACGTTAAAGCCGCGCGCATTGCTCGCGAGGCTGCCGGCAATCGCGCGCTGGTAGCCGGCGCCGTCGGCCCGCTCGGTATCCGCATCGAACCGTACGGGCCCACTTCGTTCGACGAAGCAAAGCAAATGTTCTCGGACCAGATCTCAGCGCTGGTCGAAGGCGGCGTCGATCTGTTTATCCTCGAAACCTTTTCCGATTTATCAGAACTCCAACAAGCAATTAAGGCTGTCCGGGAGTTGTGCGATTTGCCGATTGTCGCGCAGGTGACCATCCAGATGGACGGCAACATGCTGTTTGGAGCAACGCCGGAAGTATTCACCCGCAAGCTCGCGGATTGGGGCGCAGACGTGATCGGACTTAACTGCGGCGTTGGTCCGGCGATCGTTTTGACGGCGATTGAAAAGATGCGCGCGCTGACCGATCGAAAACTTTCAGCGCAACCAAATGCCGGACTGCCCCGAGACGTCGGCGGTCGTCAGATTTATATGTGCTCGCCCGAGTACATGGCCGAGTATTCCCGGCGCATCATTCAGGCCGGCGCCAGTTTCGTCGGCGGCTGCTGCGGCTCGACACCGGCGCACATCAAAATGATCGCCGACGCGATTCGCCAGTTTCATCCGCGAACACAGCAGGTATCTCTGGCTGAAACGGCTAAGGTCAGCGTCACTGATTTGAAGCCGCCGGACGTCACAGTCGTGCCCTCGGAAGAAAGATCAAATTGGGCGCGCAAGATCGCGAAAGGCGAATTCGTCACCACGGTCGAGGTGCTGCCGCCCAAGGGTTGCAATCCATGGAAGACACTCGATGCAATTCGCTTGTTGAAAGAAGCAGGCGTCGACGGCGTAAACATTCCCGATGGTCCGCGCGCGCAGACGCGCATGGGTGCCATGGCCACGGCGGTGATGGTGCAGAAAGAAATTGGCATCGAAGCGGTGCTCCACTACTGTTGCCGCGATCGCAACCTGCTCGGAATGTTATCGGACATTCTTGGGGCGCAGGCCCTGGGTCTGCGAAATCTTCTTTTGATTACCGGCGATCCGCCAAAGATGGGGCCCTACCCGGACGCCACGGCGGTCTTTGATATCGACGCGATCGGCTTGACCAACATGGTGAACAAGCTGAATCACGGTTTGGACATCGGTAACAATCCGATCGGAGAGCCGACCTCATTCTCGATCGGCGTCGGCGTCAATCCCGGCGCCGTGAACATGGAAGAAGAGCTCAGGCGCTTTGAATGGAAGATTGAAGCCGGCGCCGAATATGCAATCACTCAACCCGTGTTCGACATTCAGCAGCTGCGCGATTTTCTTAAACGGATTGAACACTGCCGCATTCCGATCGTCGCCGGCATCTGGCCACTGGTCTCGTTCCGCAATGCCGAGTTCCTTCACAACGAAGTGCCCGGCGTCCAGGTCACTCCGGACATCATGGACCGCATGCGCGCGGCGTCAGCGATCAGCAAAGAAGCGGGTCGCGACGAAGGTTTGAAGATCGCCCGCGAGTCACTCGCCGAAGTTCGCGACTTGATCCAGGGTGTCCAGGTCTCAGCGCCGTTTGGAAATGTGAAGTACGCTTTGGAAGTGTTCAGTGTGCTGCCCGAATTCGCCCAGCAGAAAGAAGCAGCCGCGCCTGTGGTCGGATAAAGCGCACTGCGCGCGTCAGACGCCCCCACCGTAAAGCGAGGGCCCGCGCTTTGGCTCAGACAAACAGCGGACAGGTCTGTGAAATTCAAACTTGCCCTCCCTTACGTTCGGGCTTCTGACACCGCAACCCTTACGGCCAGATTGAATTCAATAACGCCGCCAGACGATACCCGCCCCAAGCGACTCGTTGATTCGCTACTCTCGTCGCTTTCGCCTTGTACGTCGCGCTTGGCTCTGCGCCTTCTGTAATGCCAGGGTAAGCGACGGTTTTAGCCAGATCAAAACTCTCGTTGGCCCAGCTCATAAAGTCCGTCGGCTGATTCAATTTTATTTTAGGGTCGGTTGCCGGATTACCTCTCATGGCTCGGGCTGCGGCTGCCGGAATCTGTTCGAGCGGCGGCGGCGCGAAATTTGGCCCACCCCTTGGGAACGTGGCGATGCCGCCATCCCAGTAACTATGCAGGTTCGTCTCCCTGAGCGTGCCGTCGTTACCTGGAACCTTGATCTTGACCAAATTGCCACCTCGGTCACCAGCCGGATTGGCGCGACTCACGCGCGAGGCGCCGTGAAGTGGCTGGTGTATGTCGCCGACAAAGTGAATGATCAAGCGCAGCGCCTGGGCTTGGGCGTTTTTGTCGGTGCTGGTCTTGAGGATGTTTACATTGTCCTCGAGGGCCTTGACGATGTTGTCGGGCTCGGGCATACCCGGAGGCAACGCGGTGCCGTCCGTCGAGAACACCTGATCGATGAAGTGAAGCTGCTTGAGCGGATCAAATTCTGCGAACGGTCTGAGGTCGTCTGCCCAGTGCGAAGCATTAATAAAGTCTGTGCTTTCTTTTGTGACGCTCGCAGGGTTTATCTCAATCTTGAGTAATTCATTCACTTTGGCCCTGGCGCGCGGGTTCAGACGTCTGAAGGCGATGGACGCGGTCATCATATGTCCGCCCGCTCCCCAGCCCAGAGACAGCGTTGGAGTAAACAAGATCAGACAGGTGACACTCAGCGCAATGCCGCTTTTCAACGTGCGTCGGCGGTTTTCAACTTTCATTGAGGAGCCCTCCATGGTGGCGAAACAGTTTCAGGCTTGATCAGCGGCTATCTATATCACAGGTCTTGGAGGACTTCTATACTAAGTTCTTCAACGCACAGCCTTGCAGTGATTTAAGGCTTGCAAGTATTTTGCATCAGGGCGCGACCTGATTCAGGCGTCCAAGTCTCAGCGCCGTTTGGAAATGTGCACGCGCTAGAAGTCTTTAGCGTTCTGCCTGAATTTGCTGAGAACCGTGAAGCCGCCGCACTTGCTTCGTAGGATTATCCACAGATTACACAGATTACAAAAAAGGAGATACCTCTTATCGGTTTAGAGATCGGCGCGCCCGTCGGCACAAGACCGGACTCTAAACAAGCATTGAGTTTCCTTCCTGTGTAATCTGTGTAATCTGTGAAATCTGTGGATCTATTCTGCTAAACTCCCTCACGCAGTGACACCGACGACAGTTTCCAGACGAACTCGCGGGCGGCACAAACGAGTTCGCAAGATTCGCACGCGAGCGCGTTACGAACAGCGAAGACTCCAACGAATCTCGCGCACGGCAACTCTCGGCGGTCTCTTTCTTTCATTCCTCAAAATCGGTTTGACAGGTTTCGGCGGCGGGCTGGCCGTGCTCACCCATATCCGGCAGATTGTCGTCCAAGAGCGGCGCTGGCTCAGCGAGCACGACTTCATCGAAGCTTTGGCTCTGGGCCAGAGCCTGCCCGGGACCAGCGCCGGCAACGCCGTGACTTACATCGGATTTCGTTTGCGCGGATGGCGTGGCGCCGGTGTTTCTCTCGCTGGATTCATTCTGCCGTCGATGCTCATGATGATCGCGCTGGCGATTTTTTATGATCGTATCAGCGCGCTCCCGAACACCCAACAACTCTTCCACGGCTTTAATGCCGCGGTCGTGGCGCTCATCGCGGTGACGGCCTGGCGCATGGGCAAGCACACCTCAAGCAAGACCTGGCAGCGAATCCTGATCATTCTCTCATTCGCCGCGGTCATCTTTTTGAAGGCCACAGTGATCGAGGTGATTCTGATTTCCGGCTTAATCGGGATCGGAATTGAATCGTTTACTGAAAAGCAACTGCCGAAATTGGAACGCATTCGCGGCTTCGCTAACCGGCGTCAAAAAAGAATTCGTGCCCGGCTGACCGCGCGAAGACCCTCGAAGCCGCATCGATTTTTCGGCGGCTATCTGACCGAAGCAATCGCCGAGGAGCGCCTGCGACAGATGAGCGAGGCGCGCGTCACGCAACTGGATGACGACGAGATCGATTTAGCAGAGGACGAGGCCTCGGGCAAAAAACTCTTACGAGCTTTTCTCTTCCCCGCCATCCCGGGCCTCGCCAAACTCGGTCTTGCACTTTCTGTGTCTTTTATCTTTCTGCGAATCGGCGCCGTGACTTTCGGCGGCGGCTTCGTGATGATTCCGGAAATTGAAAACGAGGTCGTCAATTCGCATCACTGGTTGACGCACCAGGAGTTCGCAGACGCCACCGCTCTGGGCCAAATCACGCCGGGACCGGTCTTAATCATGGCCACTTTCGTCGGCTATCGCGTCGCGGGTTTCCTCGGCGCGTTGTTCTCGACCTTGTGTGTGTTCCTTCCTTCGTTTCTGATGACGATCGCGGCGGGCTCATCGTTCCGGCGCTTTCGCACCAACCGGCAGATGCAGGCGTTTCTGCGCGGCGTCGCCCCGGCAGTTACGGGTCTGTTAATCGCCGCGGCCTGGAGCGTCGCCCGCTCAGGCATTCACACAATCATCGGCGCGACGATGGCCGTCGTGATCCTGGTAATTCTGCTGCGCTATCGACCGAACGCGTTTTGGGTCTTGATGGGAGCGGGAGTGTTTAGGTTCCTGTTGGCACTGGTGGTTGGTTAGAGCTGTTTCTTTTTCTTAATGTAGCCGCGAAGCGGCGACACAGTTAAGCCCAAGGCGAGGCTTTGCGAGTCTTGGGTCACACACCCCCAAATGA
>Ga0207653_10000033_pt1 | contig 103535 bp, 104 predicted proteins | sample KBSK5251metaG_FD_184341 | JGI IMG/M metagenome (GOLD analysis project Ga0207653, IMG submission 184341) | Corn, switchgrass and miscanthus rhizosphere microbial communities from Kellogg Biological Station, Michigan, USA - KBS K5-25-1 metaG... | ecosystem: Host-associated > Plants > Roots >... | reverse complement strand
GAGCGATGAACATTCTCTACGAAGGATTGAAGGAAAAAGGCGCGCTGATGATCGTCCCGAGCAGCGCGGTTGAAACAATGGGCATGGGCGGCCTGATTGGCGCCGCCGCTTTGCGGCAACAGTCGCTCACCGGGAGTAAAGAAACGCCGGAGTAGTTTGAGTACGTCATGGGAGGCAGGCTCGGGCAGTTGTAGCGCAGACTGTCCAGTCTGCGCCCTCTATGTCAGCACGCAGACTAGACAGTCTGCGTTACAGTCCTGTTCATCTTGTAAGTCCTGTCAATGATCTGCCGGCTCAGTCTTAATCTTCATCGAGCGCAGCACCTGCAGATCTTCATCTGTGAATTCAAAGCTACCGCTGGTTTCGCTCGCAGGCTGGTCTTCCGTCGCATGAGGCCGCAACCCGATCTCGAGTTTGAGCGTCAACTCCATCTCAAATCCCGCTTCTCGTAAACGCTCGATCGCTGCGGCGACGCTGGCCGATTGCTGGACCGATTCATTGATCGCAGTGCCAACATCTTCCGCCAGCCGCTTTGTCTCTTCATCCATTTCCAAAACTATTTATCGTCCTTTGTCACAAAGATCACTTGAGCGTGATGCTAAGCAAAGTATGGTCAAGTTTCAAGTTTTATGTAGCGCAGACTGTCCAGCCTGCGCCCTCTTCATCACCACCCAGACTAGACAGTCTGCGTTACATCGGCTAGCCTTCGGGGCACGCCTCAGGAGTTGCATGGCCACAAAAACAAAAGACGAACGCCGCGAGCATTTCCGTACTTCTTCGGGCATCGAATTGCCCGTCGATTTCAATCCGGCGAACACTGAGCAGACCGAGTACGATCGCGACCTGGCCGACCCCGGCGAGTTCCCTTACACGCGCGGCATCCGCCGGAATATGTATCGCGGCCGCTTGTGGACCATGCGGCAGTACGCGGGTTATGCGACCGCCGAAGAATCGAACGCCCGCTACAAATATTTGCTGTCGCAGGGCACCACCGGCTTGTCGGTCGCTTTTGATTTGCCGACGCAAATCGGTCTCGATTCAGACGATTCTTTGGCCGCCGGTGAAGTCGGCAAAGTCGGCGTGGCCATAGATTCAATCGAAGACATGCAGCGTCTCTTTGAAGGCATTCCATTGGACGAAGTCTCGACGTCGATGACTATCAACGCGACAGCGGCGATCCTGCTTTGTCTGTATCTCGCCGTGGCGCGCAAACAAGGCGTTTCTTTCAACAAAGTAACCGGAACTATTCAGAACGATATTTTGAAAGAGTACATCGCGCGCGGCACCTACATCTTTCCCCCGACGCCTTCGCTGCGTCTGATCACGGATACGTTCGGGTTCTGTGCGCGCGAGGTTCCCAACTGGAATACGATTTCGATCAGCGGCTATCACATTCGCGAAGCCGGCTCGACTGCGGTCCAGGAATTGGCCTTTACCATCGCCGATGCGATCGCCTACGTCGAAGCCGCCGTCAAAGCCGGGCTTGAGGTTGATGAGTTCGCGCCGCGCATTTCGTTTTTCTTCAACGCGCACAACAACCTTCTCGAAGAGATTGCCAAGTTTCGCGCTGCCCGCCGTCTCTGGGCCCGGATCATGCGCGAACGCTTTCACGCGCGCGATCCGCGTTCGCAGATGCTCCGCTTTCACACACAGACGGCCGGCTCGACGCTTACCGCGCAACAACCGGAAGTCAACGTAGCGCGCACCACGATTCAGGCGTTGGCCGCAGTGCTCGGCGGGACACAATCGCTGCACACTAATGCGATGGACGAAGCACTGGCCCTGCCGACCGAAGATGCCGCCCGCATCGCTTTGCGCTCACAGCAGGTGATCGCCTACGAATCGGGCGTCGCCGACACAGTCGATCCTCTGGGCGGCGCTTACGCGATCGAAGAACTCACCAACGAGACCGAACAACGCGCAGTCGATTATCTCGACAAGATCGATGCTATCGGCGGGACTTTGCACGCGATCGAGTCAGGCTATATCCAGCGCGAGATTCAGAATGCGGCTTATGAATACCAGCGCGCGGTCGAGACGAACGATCAAATCGTAGTCGGCGTCAACCGCTTTCAAACCGAAGAGAGCGCAAAAATTAAGACGTTGCGCGTCGATCCTGCGATCGAGGAAGCGCAAGTCGCGCGAGTTCGCGCGTTCCGTGAACGGCGTGATGAAATGACGACGGAAACCGCCCTCGCGAGGTTGGAAGAATCAGCCCGAGGATCGGAGAATGTCCTGCCGAGAATTCTGGAGTGCGTCGAAGCGTCCGCCACGGTTGGCGAAATCAGTAATCGCCTGCGACGCGTTTGGGGAGAATATCGCGAGGCCGTCACTGTATAATCCAGCCTTCGCATGAAGAAGGAAGTTCTTGGTGTAAGATTCTCGATTCAACTTCTCCGGCAAACTCAGTTTTTTCTCTGCGGTAAAGGTTTCAGAGCAGTTTTAACCACCGAGGAGAGCGGAGGTCTTGCAGAGGAACACAGAGGAAAGCTGACATCACCGGCCAGGCCGAACACAAGGTTTAGAGAGGATTTCAAAATGAGCATTAACTTAATCGGGGCGCGCAAGGAATTTCTGTTTAGCCTTGCGATCATTCTGTGTGGTTCAGTCACCGCGCTCCAGGCGCAGCACGGTTCCGGAGCAGGCGGCGGCACCATCGGCGGCTCAGCGGCGGCCAGCGCGGGAGCCTCCATGAAGTTGCCGGGGAAAAAACCGGTCAAGCCCGCGACCGGAAACACCACCAGACCGAAACCCGGCGCCAAACCAACTGCGCCGGACAACTCTGCGCAGATGGACGACGCGATGAGCCTGGCCGACGACGCGCGCCAGGCCGGACGCACCGAAGCCGCCGAGCGCGGCTATCTGCTCGCCTCGAAGTTGATGCCCAACGATCCCAGACCTTATCTGGGCCTTGGCCACATCTACTACAACCAAAAGAAGTATGCCGAGGCTGAGAAATTTTATGCGCGCGCTGCGTCGCTCGCGCGCGGCGACAGCGAGCCGTACGCGCGTCTGGCTTTCACCTATTCCGAGATGGACCGGCTCGACGAAGCGCTCGCCGCCGGGCGCCGGGCCGTCGCCGCCCAACCGGAAAATTATTATGGCTATCTGGCTTTGGGCTACGTGCTGGCTCAGCGCAAGAACTACGCCGAAGCGGAAACAACCTATCGCAAGGCCGTAACCCTGGCGCCGCAGCCGCTTGTAATTCTTCATCTTGAATTGGTGCGAGTCCTGAGCGAGCAACGACGTTATGGCGACGCCTTGACCGAAGCCCGAAAGGCCATCGCGGCCGACCCGAAAGACTCTTCGGCGCATTTCAACGCCGCGCTCATGATGCAGAAGCTTGGTCAGCTCGAAGGCTCTTCACAAGAGTATCTCGAAGTGATCAGGTTAAGCCCAAAAGATAGTTCGCCGCATTCGAACGTCGGCTTGATCTATTACATGACTGAGCGTTTCACGGCCGCGCGCCAACACTGGTCGGCTGCTGTCGGGCTGGGCACGACCTATGCTCCCGACCGGATCGGCCTTTTGATCATCGACGGAAAACTTGCCGAGGCTCAGGCGCAGTTGGAAGACTACACCAGGAAGACGCCTGAAGATGAAGATGGATGGCTGATGCTGGGGGATGTTTATCGCGCTTTGGGAAATGATTCAGCCGCGCGTGTGACGGACGCGCGGGCCGCACAGATTGCGCCCGAGTATGTCGGGCTCAAGCGGCCCAACCTCAGGAGTCTGGGGCGCGGCGCTCAACCATCGTCATCGTGGAGCAGCACACCTAACACGAATTCGCCAACGAACAGTTCGCCAAATAATGCCGAGGTCGCTATTCAGACGGTGAGCATGGCGAAGAACAATAACGGCAGACCGGGCGAGCCCACGATGAGCTTCATGCCCAGCGATCGCATGATCTTTTGTGTAATCACATTCAATGTGGCAAGAGCCGGCACGAAAGTCCGCTTCGTCTGGAAGACCGTCGAAATCGAAGGCTCGCGCAACGAAGAGATCAAGACGGTTGACTATGTGACGAAACCGCTGGAGGACAAAGTGCAGGGTAACCTGACGCTGCCACGCGACTGGCCGACCGGCACTTACAAAGTCGACATCTATGTAAACGGCGCCTTCGCGAAGACTGTGAATTATCGAGTGTCGTAGGAATCAGAGGTCGGAGGTCGGAGATCAGAGGTCGGAGGTCGGAGGTCAGAGGTCAGAGGTCAGAGATCAGAGGTCAGTCGGCGTTTTAATCAATGACTCAATAGCGACTCCGACGTCTGACGTCTGACCTCTGACTTCTGACCTCCGATCTCTGACCTCCGATCTCTGACCTCCGACTTCTGACCTCCGACTTCTGACCTCCGATCTCTGACCTCCGACTTCTGATGTGGACTGTCCTGATCATCATCTTCTTCTGGATCTTCTTCATCGGCCTGGCCGTCTTCCTCATCATCTACAACAAAAGGAAAGAAAGAGAACGGACTCAAGCCTTACAACAGTTGGCCGCGACTCTCGGTTGGAGTTTCGCCGCTGATGCGCCGATGAACATGATTCCGGGGCTCGAACGCTTCACGCTCTTTTCCCAGGGACGCAGTAGGCAGATCAGGAACTTCATGTACGGCCAGGCCCAGGGCGTGAAGGCCGCCGTGTTCGACTATATTTATGTAACGGGCAGCGGCAAGAGCCAGCAGACGCACTATCAAATGGTCGTCTATCTCGAGCCGGTAAACCTGGCCCTGCCGATGTTTTGCCTGCGGCCGGAGACTCTCTTTCACCGGATGCTCAGCGCGCTCGGCTATCAGGACATAGATTTTGGTCAGCGTCCTGAATTTTCAAAGCAGTATATTCTGCGTGGTCAGAACGAACTGGCGATTCGCCAAACTTTCAACGACCGCGTGCTCGCTTTTTTCGAAGGCTATCCCGGCACCTGCGTCGACGCCGGCGACAATCAACTTTTCGTCTATCGCGCCGGCTACCGCTTCCAGCCGCACGAAATCGAAGGCTACGTCGGCCTGGGATTGCAGGCCCTGAATCTGCTCCGGTAGGTACGCAAGCATCTTGCCTGCCAATTTAGGTTTAGATTTTAAGTTTTAGGTTTTAGGTTTAGAGCTTTTCTTCTTGAATCTTGAATCTGCAATCTGAAATTAAGATTCTGACTTCCTGAACCAAATCGACATGATTTACAGATTTGACAAGATGGCAGCCCACTAATGAAATCATGTGAATCCTGTGTCCATTTACTTAGTGACTGACTGCAGCCCAACCGTCTCGGTTGCCAACGCAGCAAGCGAGGACGCTTGCGCTCCAGTCCGTCGCCCCACGACGCTTCCCCACTTGAAACTTGAAACTCGAAACTAGAAACTCACTTCATGCTGATCATCGAACTCAACGAGGACCCAACCCACGAAGACTTCCGCACAATCCTCGACGGCGTGCGCATCTTCAATCGCGCCCAGACAGGCAACGAACGCCCGCGACCGGTTGCATATTTTCTTCGCGACGATGGGGGACAGATTGTCGGCGGCGTGCAAGGGAGCCTCTGGGGCCGTTCAGTGCACATCGACGCGCTCTGGGTTGATGAGAAGTATCGCGGCCAGGATTACGGCTCGAAACTAATGAAGGCGCTCGAAGACTACGCACAGAACCACGCGCACCCGCTGGTCTATCTTGAGACGACCAGCTTCCAGGCTCTGCCCTTCTACGAAGGATTAGGTTACGAAGTCTTCGGCCAACTCCCCGAAATCACCGCCGGCCACACACTCTATTTCTTAAAGAAAGAGCTGTAACGCAAACTGTCAGTTTGCGTTCCTTGAAAACGTGAGACCTAAAGCAATAGACAGGATTTACAGAATTAACAGAATTGAAGCTGCCTTCCCACTTAATGAATCTTGTAAATCCTGTTAATCATGTCTATCCCAGATCACCTCACGGTGGATTCAATCGTCGGAATTGTCTTCTGCATGTGCTCGATGGCGTTGCTGCTCAGCTCGGTGACGATCACGTTCATCACGCGAAAGCCGCCGGCTTCGGGCAACTCAAACGCGAGATCCAGGTAGCCGCTGCGGCTCTCAACAATATCCGAAACTATTTCAGTCATCTGCGTAGGTCGCACCATGCCGCGCGATTCCATTCCTCGCGCCGAGTCCGCCACTGACCAGTTGAGCAGGCCGCGCGAGACACTCAGTTTGACGTACATCAGATATCGCTTGCCCGCAGCACTCCAAATCTAACGCGGCGACCGAGTAGACGAGAGACGGGCGCAGGCTGGACAGCCTGCGCTACATGAAAAAGCCGGCGCGCTCTCGGGAAACGTGCCGGCTTTGGAACAATCACAGACTGAAGTCTGTGCCACTGGGGTTACGCGATGCGTTCGCGGCTGATCAGAGTGGTCTGGGTACGACCGTTAGGCAGGTACCTGACGAGATAGGTCTCGCGATAGGTACGGAAACCGTAGCGCACGATTCGCGACGTGCGGATTGTGCGAACACGGCTGCGATTGCGCCAATCGCGATTACGCTGGCGGTAACGCCACTCCTGCGGAACTACATTCACAGTCTTCGACACCTCGTTAGAGGTTGCCGCCTGTGTCTCACTCCAACCGGCAAAACCCAATGTAAGAACCATCAATGCAATAGCAAATAGCTTTTTCATATCTCCCCCTTTTTCGAAAAGAACTATGAAGGATACTTGCAAATGCGAAGCCGCAGGTCGGATGAATCAGGCTGCTAGAAAATTGAAGGTGTGGTGCAAGGTGGCTGAAATATTTGCGCGCGATCAGTTTGCAATTTGGCGCTGAAGGATGGATTTGACGTTGTGGCCTTCAGAGAGGTGTTAACGAATATGTGAGTGCGTGTCGGAAATCGGGTAGGGAGGGTTCTCGTTCACACCGGGCTTCAGCCCGATGACACGTGGTCAGAGAGAAAATAGTAGAACCGTGTTACGGTTTGCCCGCGCAGGTGAAACCGTTGAAACGGTTTCGCTGACACTAGCAATCCTGGTCGCCGGGCTAAAGCCCGGCGTGAATGAAAGATCCATAACAACTCCTCGTAAAGCCCTCACCCCGGCCGTCTCCCATGGAGAGGGAGAAGATTCAAGAGCGTTGCTTCGGGCCTCGCACGGCTGACCTCTGACCTCTGACCTCTGACCTCTGACCTCTGATCTCTGATCTCTGACCTCTATCTCTTCACGGCTTGGGCCAGCGTTCCATCTTGTAGACGCGTTGTCGGGCGGGCTTGTTGCCGCTGGCAGGGAAAATGATCGTCGCTTTCCAGACGTCCTTGGATTCGCGCTCCCAGCGGAATCCGTTTTTGACGTTCATACCCGGACCGAATTCGATTGCACGATCATCCAGAGATGTTGCGACGTAGCGACCGCCTTCGCTGCCGCCGCCGAACTCACCGTCTTTCAATTCGAAGCGGGTGGTGTCGGTGACCTTGGCCAGCGTCTCGTCTGCAAAGCCGTCGACCGCCAGTACCGAATCGCTTTCAAACCGGTAGCGCTCAAAGAAAGGTTTGTCGACCTCGCCGGTCCCGCGCCAGGTGCCTTCGATCCAGCGAAGCTTTTGCAAGTCTGCCGCGGTGAATTTTTTGGTCTGGGCCGAATCGGAATTACACGCCGCGAAAGCGAAGAGGGCCAGCGCGAAGAAAACTGGTGCGAGTTTGATTTTCATGACTGTGATTATAGCAGCGGTCTTTTTGGAGTGCGCCGGCAAAGCGCAGCGGCGACGGCGCTTTGGATCTTTGATTTGGAGTCAGCACCTGGAGTATCAGCGACTTCGTATCCGGAGAGAAGATCGGCAAGCGGTCAAGCCAAAGCGCCGTCGCCGCTGCGCTCTGCCGGCTCACTCCAAATTATCTCGCTTGACGCTCTCACGTCGGCTTCGAGCACGCGCTGCATGTATTTCAAGACTGTCGCATTCTCCTCATTATCCTGCGAGATGACACAGTCGCTCGGGACGATCAGACGATAATCGCGCAGGTGCGCATCTATCGCCGTGAACAGAACGCAGATGTCTCCGGTGAACCCGCAAAGGATAAGCGTCTCGGCGCCCAGATGCTCCAGGAGTAGATCCAGCGTGGTTGAATAAAAGCCCGATTGCTTCGGCTTCAAAACGAAATAATCTTCGTCGTCCGGCTTGAGCAGTTCAACGATGGGGCGGCCGCGCGTGTCGTCATCGAGGCAATGTGAAACGAGTTTGCGGAAGTCTGAGCGCCACTTCCCAAAGTTGTCGTTGACGTAAATTACCGGAACGCTCGCGCGGCGGCATGTTTGTTTGAGAGCAGCAATCGGTTTTGCTGCCGGCAGGGCGTTCGGGAAAAGAAGCTCGGCGCCTTCGAACTCGAAGTCATTAATTACATCGATGAGCAGGAGAGCGATGGGTGAAGTGTCGGGAGCGTTGCCATGTAAATCAGGACTCTTCTTCATACTCTGGTGAGAGTCAGAAGCCCGCGCGTCAGCAAGGGCCGCTTATGCTCAAGGTTGCCTTCTCTCACGGTCGGGCTTCTGACACTGCGCTCAGCGTTGAATTAAGGAAATGAAAAGATGAATTGCCACTGAGCGCAGAATCATTAGCGGTTTTCGGCCTTGGCCTCGAGATTCTCCGACCTCTAGGGCGTCTTACTCTTAGCCGGCTTTGCCGGAGTTGCCTTCGCCGCCGGCGCCACCTTCAGTTGGTTCGTGACCTTCTTCACGCCGTCGGTTTCTTTGGCGATGCGTTCGGCTTCGCTTTTACCTTCCGCTGTATCGACCGTGCCGCGCAGGGTCACCGCGCCATCGACTACGTCAACGTTAATCTTTCTTTCCGGTGTATCAGAGTCGCCGATCAACTTGGTGACGATCTTTGTGTGTATCCAGGCATCTTCCAGAGACTGGCCGATAGTCTCTTTGTTGGCCTTGGCTTTCTCACGCTCTTCCCGCGCCTGCTCCTCGCTGTACTGCGGCGTGGGTGTGGCCGTCGCCAGCGGAGTCGTTGCAGCCCGCAGGTTGCTATTCGCGTTGGCGTTGGCATTCCCGTTCACGTTCGTTCCGGTTTCGTTGCAACCAACGAACGTAGCGAACGCGAAAGCCACTGACAGAAGCACCGGCGCTAATAAGAAATTCTTGCCCATTAAAATTCTTCCTTCCTTCGTGATAGAAAAAAGAATCGCCAGGTCACCGTTAGCTGGCGATTCTTTCTCCGAGGTCTTCAACAGCCTCGCCTATCTTTCGCTTTGTTTTGCCGAAACCTTCCTGCACGTCTCCTTCGACGCGATCGGCGGTTCCGCTATCTTCGAGTTTACGGTTTCCGGTTAACTTACCAAGTTCTTCCTTGACCGCGCCCTTAACTTGCTTGCCTTTGCCCTTTATTTCATTTTCGTACTTCATAACTTCCCCCTTGTTGCCCAGCTTGAACTTAAGCGCTCCGTCCGGGCTCAGGCGTCAGCGTTAGATTACTCGGGTTAAACTACCGCTCGACGACCGGTGATCAATTGAATGACGAGCACCACCAAAGCCACGAGCAGAAGCAAGTGAACCAGGTTACCGCCAATGCCTCCGATGAGACCTACCAACCACAAGATCAAAAGCACCATTAGAATTGTCCACAACATAATTTGTTGACCGTCCTTTCTTAGAACACTGTGATTCCGTGCGCAGTGGTAGGTGCAAAGGTCATGCCAGCAAGGTAATTCGAGAATATGAGCGCGCCCGCGTGGTCGTTTGAATTAAAAGCGAACGACTTGTCGCAGCGATTGAATGATTTAGAAGTCTGTGGCACAGACTTCAGTGTGTGATAGTCGCGTGAGTGACTCGTGTTAGCTGAAAGCGCGCCCGGAGATTCGGATTCTCAGAGTTTTCACAGACTGAAGTCTGTGCCACTTCACTTCTCTGATTCATACTCGCAATTGATTTCGCCGCCGAGCAGAATGGCGGCGCCGGTGAGATAAAACCACAACATCAAAATGATTAGCGCGCCCAGCGATCCGTAGGTCGCGCTGTAGGAATTGAAGAAATGCAGGTAGAGGCGAAAGCCCAGCGAGACCAACAACCACAGCAACACCGCGAAGAGGATGCCGGGTGAAAACCAGCGGCGACGATAATCTGTTTCGCTCAGGCCTTTGCCCCTGCGCTTGGCGCCGGCGTTCGGAACGAAGCGATAGATCATCACCAGCGCGATCAGAACAAAGACGAGCGCAAACGGAATTTGCAGGACCTTCCAGGTGATCGAAAACACGCGGCCCGCATTAATCCTGTCGGCCAGTGCTTCAACAAATTGTCCCCCGTACAAGACGAGCATCAGCGCCGAAACGATCAATATTGAGATCGCCACGGTCATCCCCAGCGAAATCAGGCGGACCTTCCACCAGGGGCGGGTCTCCTTCACGGCATAAGCCGAATTGAGCGCCTGGGCCAAAGCGTTGACGCCGCTCGACGCCGCCCATAACGCCAACAGAATCCCCAAAGAAAGCTTGCCGGTGCCGCGACCTTTGGTTATTTCATCGAGCGTCGCCACCACCAGTTGCAGCGCGGCCGGCGGCATCACGTCGGCGAGGTAAGCAATCATTCGCTGCTGGAGATTGGAGCCCTGGCCGTTGAAATAGCCGAACAGGGTGATTAGAAAAAGCAGCAGCGGAAAGAGTGCGAGCAGAAAGAAATATGAGAGCTGGGCGGCGCGCCCCAGGATTTCATCGTCCTCGCATCGGGCCCAGACGTTCTTCCAAAACTTTTTGGATAGCAGTGGCTGGAACACGGCTGGTTAACTGAGGTACGCACGCCTCCCGGCGTGCCGGACAAGTGAGTTGTTTGGAACTGGCGTTTTTAAATTTCGTTTCTCTGTGTCGCACGCGCTCAGCAACTTCGCGCCTACTTCACCATCGTTCCGGTGCGACTCCAACGGGTGTTCGTAAAGAAATCGAGCGGGTTGGTAAACGGCTTGGTTTCGTCATAGGACCAATAGACGAACATCGCGCGGCCGATGACCAGGTCGCGCGGGACAAAACCCCAGGCGCGGCTGTCCAGACTGTTGTCGCGATCGTCACCCATCACGAAATAGGAATTGGGTGGCACTTTGGCGGGCTTGCCGTTCACCGCGAAATGGAAATCCGGACTCGCCGTCATGTCGTGCCCCTCGCTCGCCGCCTGAACCTTCTCGGGAAAGTAGTAGACGTTGTACAACTCGCCGGGCTGTTGCGGCGGGTCGTCGACGATTTCCAAAGGCCCCTTTTCGTTAACATTGCGCGCGGCAATCACGTGTTCGGGTAACGGTTGTCCGTTCACAAAAACTTTGATCCCTTTTACTTCGATCGTGTCGCCGGGCAAACCGATCACGCGTTTGACGTAATTCACTTTGAAAGGAATGTTGTCGTCATCGCGATCACGCTCGGGATTAAAGGGATTGCCCGGATACTTGAAAACGATGATGTCGGAACGTTTGATGTCGCGCTGTGGCAGGATTGGCAACATTGGCCCGGGCGCAAAGATGAATTTGTTGACCAGCAGATGGTCGCCAACCGTAATCGTGTTTTCCATCGAAGCCGTCGGTACTTTGACTGCCTGAACGATGAAGGTCATTCCGAACAAAGCCATGATGACGGTGACCACAGCAGATTCGAAATACTCGCGGATGATCGTTTTGCGCGGACCGGTTTCTTTCTCTTCCTTTTCGACTTTGGGATCGCGCTCGCGTCCGTTCGGGCGCACCGAACGCGGCGTGAAGACGTCAGACTTTTCGGCTGTCGGAGTTTCCGTCGTCGTGACTGGTTCGTTCATTAGCGACATCCTAGAAGGTTGTAGCGCAGACTGTCCAGTCTGCGCCAATGTGGCCCGCGCATCTTGCGCGTGATTCAAGGGCGGGACGCCCGGGCCACGTCGGCCACCCACTCTTCAAGACGCAGACTGGACAGTCTGCGTTACATTTCAGGTTCCATCTGCTTCAAAGCCGCCTGAGCTGCCGCAGCTTCCGCCGCCTTGATCGTCTGTCCTTCGCCGCGCGTGGTACCGCCGTCCCACTTCAACTCCACATAGAACATCCGTTTGTGCGGCGGGCCCAGCGTTTCAACGACGGTGTATTGCGGCCCGGTCTGGTGCGTCGCCTGCAATTTTTCCTGGAGCATCGTCTTTGGATCGGCCGCCGCGGCCGCCACCGGATCGGCGGCGCGCAACTCTTCGCCGAGCGCGCGCACAACAAAACCTCGGGCGGCGTCCAAACCTCCATCGACAAAGATCGCGCCGGTGACGGCCTCGAATATGTCAGCCAGCAGGGCATGTTTGCGCCGCCCGCCGCTTTTTTCTTCACCTCGTCCAAAACGGACAAACTCTCCGAGGCTCAGCTCAGTTGAAGTCTTGGCCAGGGTCGGCGCGCTCACCAGTCGATGCTTCATGCGCGAGAGTTCGCCTTCGGTGGCGTTCGGATAAGCCTTGAAAAGATAGTCGGCAACGATCAAGCCCAGGATGGAATCGCCCAGGAACTCGAGCGCTTCGTTGTGCAGATTGCGCGCGTCGCGCTGCGAGCGCGGAGAAACCTGTTCGTGCGCCCACGACCGGTGAGTCATCGCCTGCGTCAGCAAATCATGATCGCGAAAGCGATATTGCAGAATCTCTTCCAGCTGATCCAAATTTTCCAGGCCGTTACGTTTCACAAAGAGTCGATTCTAACAAAACGCCGAACACAGCGTCGAAGGGACGATGTATTCGGCGTGGATGGGCGAGTCAGCTCGAGGGGACAAGTTACTCGGGCTTATCAGTTCTTCGGCTTCTTGGGTGTTGAACTGGCCGCCGGCGTGGCGCTGCCGTTGGTTGGAGCGTTGGCGCCTCCATTGGTAGCCGGCGTCGAAGTAGTTGCTGCCGGCAGTGACGTTATCGGCGTTGGGAAATCAGGAACCGGTTTCTCAATCACGTGAGCGACCAGATCGTTCAGCCCGTCAGTGTTGGTGTTCCGATCTTTATACAAGCCGGTCAGAACTTCCATGATGGCGGTCTTGTCCGCGGCATTCGTGCTATAAGCCGCGGCGCGTGCAAACGCGTCAATCTGCCGATCAATCGCCTGATTCAGGTTGGCCTTCACCAGTTTGCTCTCATTGCTCTCAGGCTTTCCGACGAACGCCTGGTAGTCAGAAGTGAGCTTCGCCACTGGACCTTCGCCGTAAGCTGCAGCCAGCTCGTTGTAAAGTACGGGGTTCTTCTTCGGATCGCCTTCGTAGCGCGCAGCTTTAATGAAGTAATTGATCGCGTTGTTTGGATCCGACTTGGCCAACGATTTGGCAACGACCCAATTCAGATAACCAAGCGCCTGGTCTTTCGAACCAATCGGGGCGAACGGCTTGCCGGCTTCGATCAAACTAATCGCCTTCTTCGCCGCTTCCGCCGAATCGTGCATAACGTTAGCGTCATACAGACCAGCTACGCCCATGACGATGTTCACCGGCGCGCTCTCAGGATCTTTTGCCAGGATCTGTTTCCCTAACCTGATTTGCTCAGGATAGTTCTTGCTTGCAATCGCAGCTTCAAACTGTTTGGCCGTGCCAGCCTGGTCCATGATCTTCTCGTAAGGCTCTACGAACTTTTCCTTCATGTACTTGGCTTGTGCATCGTTGGGATCGGCCGGACAGTTATCCAGGTACAGCTTGGCCGCGTCGTAAGCTACTTTCTGCTTGGCCTCGTCGCCTTTGCGGTTATCCAGAAAAGTCTGATACCACTTGGTCTTGTTTTCATCCGTGCACTCTTGCTTTTGAGCCAGGGCGGGGACAGCAAAGACTGTCAGCGCCGCGGCGAGCGCTAAAAACTTGATCGTTCGTTTCATGGTTTCGTTAATGCCTCCGATTCTTAATCCGTGATGCAACTTCGTCGGATTGCACTTCGCCTTTCGGCGCAACGTTTAAGATGCAATTTGCGAGCCGCCCGTTGTCACTAAACAACTGATCCGAGGGGGACCTGGAATTGATTTGCGACGTAGAGCGGCAATAATCAGGCAACTCTGCGGTAAGTGTCAAGCGAGAAATTTGGCGACGACTTTTGTGTTGCAGGATTACATCAAAAATGCCGAACTCTCGCAAACTACCTTCCGAGAGTTCGGCATTCAAGGATTGTCGCAAAACCAGCCGACCTACCTCATTTGGCCGTACTATTAGTCCGGCTGTTTTGGCTGGCTTGGTTGATTCGCAACAGGTTTTGCCGGAGTCGTAACCGGCTTGGCCGTGGTCTTCGGTCTCCTCTCAACGGGAAGCACGGTCGCTTTTACTTTGCTCTTTGATTCCGGAGCAGTGGTCGGCGTGGCGCCGGCGTCAGTGCCGCTGGTCGTATCAGCTGCGGCTTCCGCGGCCTTTTCTTCAGCAGCCTTTTCAGCTTCAGTCGCAGCCTTTGTTTCCTGTGCCTCTTCGTCTAAGACTGCGGCCTTCTTGTCACGCGAAGGCGTTGCTTCGTCGTCATTCGTTTCCGCGACCTGGAAGTTAATCTGAGTGCCAAAGCGTGGGCTCAAGGCGCTATAAATCCTGCCGGCCACGGCTGCGGGCAAGTGATTGTGGGCATCGGTTCCACGGGTGATTACCACTACTGCCAGACGTGGATTCACCACCGGCGCATAGGAAGTAAAGAGACCCAACCACGATCCCTGGCCGATGCAGGTTCCGGTCTTTCCGGCCACCGTCTGTTCGGGACGATAAGCTTTCCTGCCCGAGCCATAATTAACGGCGCCGATCATGCCCGGCAACATCCGCCGCCAGGCATCGGTTTCGATATTAACTTTCCGGCGCACTTCGGTTTTGAACTGGCTGTTCTCATCAACCGTGCGCGGCACGTGCGGGACGACGAGCTTGCCGCCGTTCGACATGGCCGAAACCAAAGTCGCCAGCTGAATCGCCGTGACTTCAAAGTCGTCCCCGTGGGAACTCATATGGTTCACGGCATACCCCGTTTTGAATAGCGGGACGCGACCGGCGTATTCGTTCACGTAGTTGATTCCGGTTTTTTCACCCAGACCCAACTCGCGCGCATAGCCGACCATCTTGTCGAAGCCGACTACTCCGCCGACGTGCTGGAAATACGAATTGTTCGAATAAGCGAGGGCGTCAGTCAGATCAATTCGGTAGTTGCCGCCGTCGCTGGCAGTTTCCATCGGAGAGATAACCTTCTCAGAAATTCCGGCGACGCCGGTCACGAGCTTGATCGTCGAGCAAGGCTTAAAGCCACGGCGCAGGCCCCAGTCCTGATTGACGACGGTGTAGACGCGGCCACTCTTTGGATCCATCACGACCACAGTGCCGGCGTGATGACCCAGCGCATCGACTGCGGCTTTGCGCACTTCCAAATCTTCGCCGACCGTACTGTCTCTCGCGATGCTGGCTTCGACTTCGTTGCGCATGCCTTCATCAAGAGCGCGCTGTCTGGCAATCGCGGCCTGGCGCGCGGCTTCAGCGCGACGACGGGCTTCTTCGAGTTGGCGCCGGCGACCGCCGTTAAACTTTCTCATTTCCGCGGCCAGCTCGCGCTTGCTTAACTTGCGCCCCGCGCGCTTTTGCAGCTTGGCGATATAAGCCGACTGCTCTCTGGCCGAGCGCGCCCGCTCAGCGCGCAATTCACGCTTGGACATGCCGCGGCCGCGACGACTCGCGCGCGCGGTTCTTTCACGCCCTCCACGAGAACGTTTTCCGGCGCGGGCCGAACTCTTTTTTGAAGCTTTCTTTGAAGCTGCTCGCCCCCGAGCATGCTTCGAAGCTGCTTGTGTGTCGAATGATGTTGAAGCGATTAGGAAGAGAACGAGGAGAAGATTAAAAGATATGAATGCGACCCTTGGGGAACGATTTAGTTTCATTGGCTACTCCCTCGGAAAAAATGAAAACGACGCCAACGGCGGAACGATAAAAACTCTCGTGCTTTGATTTTGCGGTCGAGGGGCGACGCGCCTATTCGTCCTTGTAAGCTTAGGAAACTTTTAAGGGTGCCTATATTCCGGCGATCAAAAACTTCCCGAGTTTAAATTTCCACCACCTGCCAAATGTGAGGCGGGACCAGCTTCCCGTGGGCAGCCTCAATCGGGTTTGCTTTGAGGCCGGGCCAACTATAACATCGGCTATAACGAAACAGCAACACGAAAATCAGCCAATCTTATAAGATGACTGGCCCAATTTTTGCTGTTCTGGATGCGCTTTGTCGAGATTTCTAAACAGCTTCCGCGTTCGTTTGCTGCTTTTATTGGCAGCGCTGCTGGTCCTGACTCTCAGCGTCCAGTATTACGTGAGTCAGCGGTCGGTGCGCAGTAATACCCAGTTCATTGCCCGGCAGCAACGCGCCGTGATGGCGGGCGTGGCTTTGGGGGTGAACAGCCTTTCGAGTGGGCTGTACCTTGATCAGATGCGCGACCAGGTCAATCCTGCACTGCTGGGCCAGCAGGCAGAGCGGGTAGAGAATGTCTTGATCGTCGACGAAGAAGGCCAGATCAAAGACAGCCTCGATAAAAATCAGGTTCCCCAATTCAATCCGGACAAATCGATTCGTTATGTGAAGATGAAAGCTATCGAACTGCCGCCGTTGCGCCCCGCCGTAGAGCTGCCCTCAGATAACGTCCAGCTGCCTGAGGGGATGACCGTCGGCAATTTCACCGAGGCTGACGAGCCGGGCGCGTTCTATTTTCCGGTGACGACGACCGACGGCACGCGCTATGTCATCGTAGTGCTGGCGTCGGCAAATGGCATGGGGACGGTCTTAAGCCGCCAAGCACGCCAGTCTTTGCTTTATACCTTGGCGGTCCTTTTGGTCACGACTTGTCTGACCGGTCTGGTCGTATGGCGATTTACGCGGCCGATTAAGTTTTTGTCCAACGCCGCGCGCCGCATCGCCACCGGTGATTTTTCTTATCGCGTTCCGGAAAAAAAACGCCACGACGAGATGGGGGAGCTGACAGGAGTCTTCAACGAGATGACGGTCAAGCTGGCGCGGACGCGCGAACTCGAGGCCCAACTCTACAACGCGGAAAAGGCAGTCGTTGTTAGTCGCCTGGCATCCGCAATCGCGCACGAGATTCGCAACCCGCTGAATTACATCAATCTAACTCTCGACCACTTGCGGGTGACGTTTGCGCCGGTCGATCCGCAAAAGCAGGAGAAGTTCGACAGCCTGACCCGGCAACTGAAAGCGGAAGTCGCGCGCATCAACGATCGCATCACTGAGTTTCTCAACTATTCTCGTCCGCCGAAATTGAATCCCGAGCCGCTCGATCTCGAAGCACTCGCGCGTGACGCCCTCCGCATCTTCGAAGTGCAGACGAGCGAAACCGGCGTCAAAGCGACGGTCACGACGAAGGGGACCGTTCCCGCCGTTATCGCTGATCCCGATTCATTGCATTCCGCACTGACGAATTTGATCATTAACGGATTGCAGGCGATGGACGGAAACGGAGGCTCGCTCGAAATCAGCTTGTCGAGCGAGGAAGAAGGCCGGCGCGCTCGCATCGACGTCACGGACTCGGGCCGTGGAATTGCGCCCGACGATATTTCAAAGGTATTTGAACCGTATTATTCGACCAAGGAAACGGGAACCGGGCTGGGCCTGGCGATCGTCAAGAAAGCAGTCGACGATCATCAAGGGACGATTACCGTGCGATCGAAAGTTGAAGAAGGAACCACGTTCACCATCACGCTGCCCGTGTCGGGACCACTGACGGTAGCGGGAGGATAGTCGGACTGGAGCGCAAGCGTCTCGCTTGCATCAGCGGCGCCAGGCAAGCCGGGCAACCGGGACGGTTGCGCTCCAGTCAACAAAAACAAATCATGCCACGAAAAACCATTCTTGTTGTTGACGACGACAAACCACAGCGGGACATCCTGCAGGAGATTCTTTCGAGCGCCGGATACGATGTCACTTCGGCTGCATCCGGCGAAGCTGCGATCAAGTTCGCAAAGGATCGCAGTTTCGATCTCGCCCTGACCGATCTCAAGATGACCGGCATGGACGGCATCGAGCTGTTGCAGCAACTGCTCGCACTCGACTCTTCGATCATCGTCATCTTATTGACTGCGCACGGGACGATTGACTCTGCGAAAGAGGCGCTGCGTCGCGGCGCATTCGACTATCTGCAAAAGCCGTTCGATCGAGAGCGTTTGTTGGAAACAATCAAGCGCGCGCTCGGCACGCTTGATAAGATCGACGTTGAAATCATTTCGGCCTCGCCAAAGATGGAAGCCGTCAAGAAGATGATTCTGAAGGTCGCCCGCTCGAGCTCTACAGTTTTGATTCGTGGCGAGTCGGGCACCGGTAAGGAATTGATTGCGCGCGCAATTCACAATCAATCGCCGCGCAACTCGGAAATGTTCCAGGCGGTAAATTGTGCGGCGATCAACGAAAACCTGCTTGAATCAGAATTGTTCGGGCACGAAAAAGGATCATTCACCGGCGCGCACGCCGACAAGAAAGGCCTGTTCGAAGTCGCCGATCGCGGCACACTCTTCCTGGATGAAATTGCCGAGCTCGATGTCAGCATGCAGGCCAAACTCTTGCGCGCGTTGCAGGAACGAAGAATTCGTCGCGTGGGCGGCACCTTTGAAATCCCCATGGATGTGCGCGTGGTTGCCGCTACCAATCGCGACCTGCGCGCCATGGTCGCGGACGGACGTTTTCGCGACGACCTCTACTATCGCATCAACGTCCTGTCGATCGACGTGCCGCCGCTGCGCGAGCGCCGTGAAGACATCCCGGTGCTCATCGATTTCTTCCTGAAGAAGCACACCCGAAACACTTCGCGCCTGGTCCGAGGTCTGACGCCAGAGACCAAACGGATACTGAACGATTACGGCTGGCCCGGTAACGTGCGACAACTCGAGTCGGCAATCGAGCGCGCCATCCTCTTGTGCGAAGGCGACATGATCACGCCCGACGATTTACCTTCCGAAGTCCGGCAGGAATCTCAAACGGCCATCACCGGCGGATTCAAACTGCCCGCCGAAGGAATCAACTTTGAAGAAGTCGAGAAGAACCTCATCCTGCAAGCCATGGATCAGACCGATTACAACATCACTAAAGCCGCCAAGCTGCTGGGTCTGACCTTCCGCACCTTGCAGTACCGTCTGGAAAAATTCGGAATTAAAAAGCCGGATGGAAAAGAAGCGGAACCCGAAGAGGAATAGCCGGTGTCTAAGAACGCAAGTCTGTAATTCGTTTGCGTTCTAAAACCAAATCTATTCCTCGGAGGTAAGTCATGAAATTCACCGCTCTCCTAATCCTGGCGGCAAGCTTACTGAGTTTTTCAGCTTGCGACGGCCCGAGTTCGAGATCCAACGAGACTGCCGGCGTCGCCAGCCAAACAAAAGACGTACCGGCCACCACTAGCAAGTCTGAAATGAAGGAGGTGGCAGCTACTCGTGCCGCACCTAACCAGATCGCCGGCAACGACATGGTGGTCAGCCAACCTGTTTCGCTGGAACAGGCGGACGCCGCCAACAATGCTTCTCAGGCGATTAATCGAAAAATAATTCGCAACGCGAACCTGACCCTCGAAGTCACCTCGCCGACTGAAGTCCAGCCAAAGATTGTTTCAATCGCCGAATCGCACCAGGGATTCGTGGTCACGTCCGAAGCGACCCAGCGAACATCCGAAGACAAGACCCGGCCTGAAATAACCGTCAATCTCGTCGTGCGCGTGCCGGCGTCGCAATTCAATCAGGTGATGGAAGAAGTCCGCGCGGTCGGAACGCGGCGCATCCAGGAAAAAGTCACAGGCCAGGATGTCACCGAAGAGTTCATGGACCTGGAAGCCCGGATCAAAAATCAGAAAGCTCTCGAGTTGCAGTTTCTCGAGATCATGAAACGGGCAGGCAAGGTCGAAGACGCTTTGAGTGTGCAGACGGAACTCGCCGAGGTGCGAACTGAAATTGAAAAGTTGGAAGGGCGGCGCCGTTTTCTGGAAAACCAGGCCAGCCTTTCGACCATCAACCTGACGTTGCAGCCGCCGCCGACGCAGATTGTGAATGCCACAGGGTTTTGGTATAGCGTCAGGACTGCCTTCGCCGATGGCGTTGACGTGGCAGCGGAAATTATCCTGTTCTTAATTAGAGCAATCATCGCTTTAGCGCCGGTACTCGTGCTGGTGGTTCTGCCACTCGCACTGCTGGCAAAGCTGGGAATCAGAATTGTGCGGCGGCGAAAAAGTTCACTTGCGCCGGCTGCGGCCGTGAGCGAATAACCACTTCGGTATCAGGTCTGCACCCGCAAGGCGGTCGCGCGCTTCGCGGCTACCTTGGAAAACGTAGATTGGTGCCGCAACCCTGGCAGTGGTGAATGTTTTCAGTAATTTTCACCACAGAGACGCGGAGTTTCCACAGAGTTACACAGAGAAATACGTTTTTCCGACAGGCCCTGACAGGGTTGCGAAATACATTTTGACGTTACTCTTGATTCGGTTCCTGACGCTCCCTAGCACAGTCCCGTAGGGACGGCATATTTTTGTAGCCACCGCGGAGGAACCTAAAACAAGCTCCTGACGGAGCTTCCAGACGTTCGATCGGCCCACTGCGTTCCGAATTTCGCTTTGCGAAGCAATTTGTCGTGACGCTGCCGACTTGCGACTCGACGAATTCTGTACGATTGTAGGCTTGTGAAAAACTCACACCTGATACTGATCGTGTTTTGCGCGACTCTCGCACTTTTCAGCGCTGGCTGCGCGGGCCAATCGGCTAACGAAACAAAGCCGCCAACCGCTAAGGCCACCCAGGCTTCGACCGTCAGAACCTCAGCCGATGTCGTGAAAGTAAGCGCGGCAGGCACTCAAGTCATCGGCGGCAGTTCAGCCGAACTGTCGATTCCCATTTCGATTCAGCCCGGCTATCACGTCAATGCCAACCCGGCCACCTTCGACTATTTAATTGCCACCGAGGTGACAGTCGATAAATCAGATGGCCTAACGTTCGGCAAGCCCGTCTACCCCGCCGCTGAGAAAAGGAAGTTTCAATTCGCGGAAGAGCCACTGGCCGTTTATGAAGGCAACATCCAAATCAAGTTGCCGGTTCAGTCGGCGGCAAACGCCTCGAAAGGAACCCGGTCGTTGGCGGTACATCTGCGAGTCCAGGCTTGCGACGAGGAAAAGTGTTTTCCACCCGACACGCTTCAGGCAGCGCCAGTCATTGAATTGAAATGAACTGGGAACGAGCCTGGATGATCGCGTCTGCGCTGCTCGTAATCGTCGCGGCGATTCTTCTTTGGCGAAACAATTTGTCGGCGGCGTTCGTTATTGCTGCGTTGGGCGCCTGCGCATGGTTTCTTAGTTATCGAGCCCAAATGCGCGGCAAAATAGTTGAGGATGAATTAAGTGAAGAGCCAGAGGACGATGAGAGTTAAGCGAGCCACCATTGCATTTTTGATTCTGATTTGCGGGTTAAGCGGTATGGCTAACGCGGCGCCGTCAGATGAAACAGACGTGCGCAACGCCGTCCAGCACATTTTCAATCAGCTGAAGAGCGGTGAATACGGATCGCTCTATGATTCACTGCCTTCATCTTCACGCTCAAAAATTTCTCGCGAGCAGCTGGTGCAGGGTCTGCAACGAAGCCAGAGCGTCTTTCAGCTGCAGCGCATTGAAATTGGAGCGGTGCGAGTCTCGGGAAATCTGGCCGTGGTCGACACAGTCATGTACGCACATCTTACGCAACCTCTCGACGCCGATGGCAAGCTGGTAGTGCAACAGTACCTGGTTCGCGAAGATGGCGCCTGGCGCGCCGCGACGGGCGACAAGGCAACCATCAACAACTTCCTGAAAAACAACCCGGGCTTCGGAAAGAAATTCCCGATCAAGAAACCGCAAGCTTTCATTAATCAAAATGGAAAGTGGATACCGGTGCCGCTAGGGCGACGGTAGAAAAGTGTCAGAAGCCCGACCGTTAGGGAGGGCCAGTCCCATTGTCGGCTCCCTCCGCTAACGAAACGGTTCATCGCCCTGGCCGTTGAGTACATAATCAATAGCTCGTTCAAGATCATCCTCGGTCCACAGATACGGCGTACTTCCATGACGCGCCCAGGGCTTAGTCTCATCGGACAATAGATTCGCTTCACGCAGCCTTCTTCTGGCGATCACTTTCCTTTGCTCCCCGTTAAGCACGAAAGCCGGCGTCTTAAGGTTGGCTTTCTCTTCGTCAAAAACCTTCTTATTCGCAGGCATGTCAGGAGTGCCATAGCGATTGTAGTGATGGCGGTCAACCGAACCGCGCTCTTCGCCATGTAGCCAGGTACCCTAACAACGAAAGGTAATCAGGTACGCCAGCGGCTGAGTCCTGTCTTGAAAGTCTACGTAATCGCGTTTCGCCATAGTTAGAGCGGCTAACGTTGCCCTCCCTGACGGTCGGGCTTCTGACACACTAACTCGACAGCAAATCTTCAAATGACAATTGGGCGTCGTCGGTTTGCAGATGATGCGGACTGGAAACTCTGGGCACGTCGAGGGCTTCACGTACCGCGTCCAGATGAAAGCGGATGATGCGCGGCGTCAGATGCACGGAAGGAATGCGACGCTTTTGGGCCAAACGTCGTACGGTTGATTGGCTCACCTGCAGAATCTCAGCGAGCTGCTTCGCGGTCAGGAATTCTTCGCGATCGGACATGATCAAGTCCAAAGTCTAACGTCCAATGTCCAAAGCCACGCGACTTCAGACTGTTAGGGGTTAACAAAGCCGTATCGTAGCTCAAAGGCAAAGCGCAACCAATACTCGATCTGTTTTTTCTTAGACTTTGGACCTTGGACTTTGACTTAGAACTTAAGACTTCTTTTTATACGTCAACGCCACGCGATAGACGGCGGCGTTATCGACCTCAACATCTTTCATAGCCGGTTCGGTTCCATCCGCCTTCAGGCTAAGACGATATTTGCCCACGTCCGGTGGCAGGCGAAATACGAACTCTCCCGTTTCACCCGTGATGCGCGAGTCGAGTTTCTGAATTGAATTCTCGCCGATGATCCGCGATAGATCGACGCGCACGCCGGGGACGCTGCGACCTTCTTCGGTAAACACGCTGCCGCGAATAAATACGATCGATCCTTCATCAACCGTCAGATACAAACGATCGCCGAGCGTTCTGGTCTGTCCGGCTTTCAGTGAGATGTCATCAACCGTACCCACGCTCAATCCGGCTTTGCGAAACTTGATGCTGTAGGTGCCCGGGTTCACGCGCGAGATCGCGAAATCCCCCTTGTTATTGGTCGTCGCCTGGCTGACCTCATGATCGCCTTGCATGAGCGTGACTGAAACTCCTGACGGCGATCCTTTTTCGACGCGTACCTTTCCTTTGATCGAGGCGGTTCCTTTGTCCTGGGCAAAACCGGCAACGGACGCGATTAGCAGCAAGCAGACGCCAAGACTGGATCTGAGTATGAACATGTGGGATTCCTTTCTACGTGAGCAAAATTATCATGAGCGGCGCAACGAAACCAGTTATCAAGAACGTTCGATGTCTGGCTACTCATTCACACCTCGCTTCAGCAAGGTGGCCGGAGCCATAAATAATCTTGCGAGCCGTTTTAACGGCTTCCGGCAAAACCGTTGAAACGGTAACCCGGTGAGACCAAAGACGCTGACCACCTCGCTGAAGCGAGGCGTGAATGAGATGGCTTGCCTTTGACGATAAGCAATTTCATTCCCAACGAAGCTTTAGACCTCTTCACACTCACTGGCGTTGCCCACAGCAGAATGGCGACTGGTTTCCTGCGAGCGTATAATCACCCCACTTGTCATGTCGCGCCGGGTTGTTCCATTCGAAATATTTCTAAAGCTTTCGCTGGCTTTCGCGATTTGCCTGATTGTTTCCCCTTATGCTATCGGTCAGCAAACTCCTCCGGCCCAGGAACGTCCGCGACGCGCCATGCCGGCTGAGAGCGAGCCACAGGACGTAATCAAAATCGATACTGACCTGGTCCCCGTGAATGTTACCGTCACCGACGCCAGGGGCCACCTAATTCGCGACCTGAAAAAAGAGGATTTCAAACTCTACGAGGACGGAGTCGAACGACCAATTTCATCCTTCAATGTCGAGACGATCTCCGGGGCGCCGCGCCCGGTCGCCATCGTCTTCGCGATTGATGTTTCCGGCAGCATGACCCCTGAGGAGGTCAACCGGGTGAGCGAGGCGATGCGTGAGTTTTCACGTCGCCTGGCCGATCATCCCGCGGTTTTTGGTTTGATGACTTTCGGCATGCGCGTTAAGACCGTGCAATCGCTGACCAGCGATCGGGAAAAACTCGAGCGCGCATTTGGCCGGCTGGCAAAGGACGTCGACGGAATGTCGACACATGCATACGACGCCGTTGACGATGCCGTCCGCATGCTGGCCCGGCAGTCGCCGATAACTCGAGAGCGTCAATTGGTAAAACGAGCCGTCGTGATGATCACGGACGGCTTTCCGGTAGGCGACACTGTCTCTCCCGACACGGTGATTCAGAGGGCCAACGCCGCGGACACCAGCGTGTACGTGGTGACCATGCCTTCATACACTCGCCTGCTCGCTTCAACTCAAACGACGCCGTTGCCGACACCGCTCGATGTCAGTGGCCTGGTTGAGCGCACGGGCGGACGAAGCATTTACGCGAATGAAAAAGATATGGGACCGCTTTTCCGGGCCATCGCCGAAGAGGTGGCTTCGGCTTACGTGCTGGGATTCTATCCGCCCCTGGAAAAGCGAAACGACGGCAATCTTCACACCCTCAGAATTGAAGGACCGGCCGGCATGACTCTGCGCCAAAGCCGTTCAGAATACCGGGCGGCAAAGAAGTAAGCAGTGAACAAAGCTTAGGCCGCGGATGAACGCGGATTCACGCGGGATCAGAAACCTGAATCAGTTCGACCAATCAGATTCAATCCGCGTCTATCTGCGTTAACCCGCGGCCAAGGCTTTATCAAAACTCATCCTCGTCGTCATCGTCGTCCAAAGCTTCTTCTTCGACGATGTCGAGTTCGACGGGATCGAGGCCGACAACTTCCAACTGCACACCGCACTCGTCACAATCGACAATCTCGCCTTTATCCGCTTCGATGTCGACGTGGACATCGCCTTCACACTCGGGACACGTTCCGGTCGGCACTTCTGATACCTCCAGGGTTGAATCTACACTTCCGCCAATCTAATCGGCCCTCAGGAATTTTGCAATAACATTTCGCAGCAGTTACCCGCGCGCGCAATCTTTCAATTGAAAAGAAAGCGTTTGCGGACAAGTAGGAAGTAGCGGCGTTGCCAAAAAGTCGCCCATTAAGAAGGTCGGCTAGTCCCGCAAGCGCGAACGAATTCTTAAGCACCCGGTGAACTTGCGGCTTTGCCGCAGCACAAGGCGGTAAGGCTATGCCTTACCGAGAATCCGTTACCTGGTTCGAGGCTCCGCCTCTGATTTTTCGAGGCGGAGCCTCTAAGAAAACTGATGGAGTTCCCCGGAAGGGCGGAGCCTTTCCGCCGTGGTGCTGCGGCGAAGCCACTGGCCGCAGACTGGCAGTCTGCGGTACAGGCGAGTGAACCCTCACTGAGGAAATCCACATAACCATCCGCCGTACTAAGCGTCAACATAATAGTGGTTGACCTGACCAAGACGTGATAGCATCCGCGTTCCTGGTGAACCCTTCCCAACGTAATACTAGGCGGCAATGCTAGAACCCCTGCAAATGCGTGCCCCTTCAAAACGCTGGTTGGCGCTGGCGAGCATTGTTTTCGTTTCCACCGCATCGCTCGCCTGGGGTTTCACCCGACTGCGCCGTCCGAAGGTTGAAGGGGCACCCGCCTCTGCAAAACCGAAATCAGAAGTCAGAGGTCAGAGGTCGGCATTCGATTCGTCGTCGAACCCGTCGTCCCGGACGGAATTAGTCGATTCAGATAATGACGGCATTCCGGATGTGGCTGAGCTGCGTACTTATCAGGATCGTGACAGCTTCCGGCGCTGGTTTACTTCCATTGCGGAAATTCAATTCTATCAACTGAGCGATCAATGGAACGCCGAACAACGCGACTGCGCCGGCCTGGCGCGGTTTGCGATGCGCGAGGCCCTGCGCCGTCATGACCGCTTCTGGTTTCAGAAGATGGGCCCGGGCTACGAAACGGTCGCGTCTGATGTGGGCGAGTTCAATCTGGACAACAACCCGCTGGGCGAAAAGATCTTTCGCACCGACTTTGGATCTTTCCATGAGAGCGACCTGCGCAACGGACGATTCTCGGAATTTGCCGACGGGCGCTCGCTGAAGAATTTCAATAGCTTCTTCGTGACTCGCGATCGACGCGAAGCCCAACCAGGCGACCTGCTTTTCTTTTATCAGCCCTGGGTCCAAAAGTTTCCTTATCACGTAATGATTTTTCTGGGGCCGGCCCGCGTCGCTCCGAACGGCGCGCAGGACTGGGTGGTCTATCACACTGGCTCGTCACCAATCGACAAAGGAACGGTGAAGAAAGTCGAACTGTCGGTGCTCGAACGTCACCCCGATCCGCGCTGGCGGCCCCTTGAGAGCAATAAGAATTTTTTAGGTTTTTATCGATTGAAGATCTTGCAGTGAATCAATCTCATTTTGGCTTAGATGGAATTTCACCACAGAGACACGGAGTTTACACAGAGGGACTCAGAGTTTTTCTCTGTGCATCTCTGTGCGATCTCAGTGTCTCTGTGGTGAACCCGTCGCTCAAGACCTCTTTGGAGGATATCGAACGTGTCTGACACAAAACCCCGGCTAACGCGTTACATCGCGACCGGCATCATCTATCTGGCCCTCGTGGCTTCGGTCTTCGGCTTCAACATCATTCGCTCGCGCGCTGCGCGCAATGCCGGGCAGCCGCCGCAACCGGAGGCGCCGCCGACAATCTCGAGCACCAAGCCATACTTCTCCTTAACGACCAATCGCTCTTATTCGCCAAACGAATCCGCGCGCCTTTGGGCCAGCTATCAGAACATCGACTATCTGGATTTTCGTGTCTATCGCGTCAAGGACCCCAACAAGTTTTTCAAGCAGCTCGACGATCCGCACGAAATGGGCGAAAAGGAAAAAGCCGAAATCTCGCAGGGCTACGGCGCGCGGATTTCGCTGCTCGAACGAACGCACCGTTTGAAGACTTCTCTTTTCTCATCCGTGAAGGACTACGTGCGCACGCATCTGATGAAGCAGCACCGCGAAACCTTCAACGAAAAGTATCGCAAGGAACCCGAAGCCACGCGCACGCCGCTCAACGTTGCCGACTACGCCCGCGTGCCTTTGCTGAATCCGGATCAGAAAGTGAAGGACTGGCGTGAGAAACTGCCGGCACTCGAGAACGAATACGACAGTCGCATGATTTCGCTCGGCAAAGTCGACTCGGGCGTTTACCTGATTGAAGCAGTCAATGAAGGAATGCGCGCGTATTCGATCGCCATCGTCACCAACCTGACGATGATCGAAAAGACCAACCGGCACGGCCAGGTCGTCGTCTATGTCGTCGACCGCAAAACCGGCGCGCCGCACGAAGGCGTTTCAGTCGAGGTAACCAAGGCGAAACAAACCTTCGCAAACGGCACGACCGACAAAGCCGGCATCTTCAAAACCGAAGTCAAATTTCCGGAAACCCCGAAAACACCAGCGGAAGATGTCGACTCTGAAGAGCAAAAAGGAAATTCCTATCTCATCATGGCGCGCGAACGCGACAACTTCGTCATTTCCGACGTCGACTCGTTTTACTTCGGAGGTGAAGGCGGTGAGGACGACGTGCTCACCGGCGAAGACCTGACCAGCTACATCTATACCGACCGGCCCATCTATCGCCCGGCTCAGAAAGTTTATTTCAAAGGCATCCTGCGGCAATGGGGACGCGAAGGTTATCAACTGCTCGAAAGCAAAACCGTCAACGTCACGATCGAGGATCCCAACAACGGCAAAGTGTACGAAAAGGATTTGCCGTTTTCCGCGCGCGGAACATTCAGCGGCGAACTCGATATCGGTGAAGAGGCGCCCCTCGGCAGCTATAACATCACCGCGTCAATCGGCGAGGCCAAGTCCAGCGGCTACTTTGAAGTTCAGGAATACAAGAAGCCTGAATTCAAAGTCACCGTCAAAGGCCCAAAAGAGTTCGCTGCCGTCGGCGAGAAGGTCAAGTTCACCATCAACGCAAATTATTTCTTCGGCGCGCCCGTCACCAACGCCGACGTGCATTACTACATTTACAAGCAGCGCTATTACCACTGGTGGTGGGGCAACGATGAATCGGACGAATTCGACGACGCCGCCGGCCCCGACAACGAAGGCGGTGACGAAGAGGATTATGGCTACTACGGCAACGACCTCGTGACCGAAGGAGACGCCGCGCTCAACGCCAAGGGCGAAGCCTATGTAGAGTTTGAAGTGCCGGCCCCCGACGAAAAGGAAGAGTGGGATTACTCGTTTCGTCTGGAAGCGCAGGTCACGGATGCGTCGCGTCGCGAGATGCAGGGCGCGGCCTCGTTCATCGGCACGCGCGGCAAAACTGTCGCCGACGCTTATCCCGAACGCTACCTCTATTACCAGGGCGACGCGGCTAAGATTCGTGTGAAGACCGCGGACTATGCCGGCAAGCCGGTTACAGAAAAAGTCACGCTCAAATTCATCGAACAGAAATACGAGAAAAAAGAAAAGGTTGAGGAGTACAACGGCTACAAGTACACCACCTACGATTACATTCTGCATGAGCGCGAACTCGGATCGGCCGACGTGAACACCGACAGCCAGGGCAACGCAACTTATGAATTCACGGTGCCCTCGCCCGGCAGCATCTATGTCAAAGCCATCGTCGTGGAAAATGGTAAGCAGATTGTGAATCGCGGCGGCTCGTTCTGGGCGCCTGACAAAAAGGGCGAGTGGGCTGACTTTTCGTATCGCGATTATGACGAGAAAGCGATCAAGCTCGTTCCCGACAAAAAATCTTACAAAGCAGGTGAGACTGCGCACGTGCTCGCCATGTTACCTGCCGATAAAGTTCACCTGCTGGTAACTACCGAGTTAGCTGAAGTTCTGACTGTGCGGGAACTCGATTCGACGGGCCGGAGCATCGTCATCGACGTGCCAATTGAAAAGAAATACGCGCCCAACGTTTATCTCGACGTGTCGTTCGTCAAAGACAACGACATGTACAACCAGAGCCAGCTGATTGCTGTGCCGGCGACGGACAAGATGCTCAAGCTCGACATCATTCCCAATAAGACTGAGTTCAAACCTCGCGAAGCGGCTTCTTACACGATCCTCGCGCGCAACGAAGACGGCTCGCCGGCGGCGAACGCGGAAGTCAGCCTGGGCATTGTCGATGAAGCGATTTACAGCATTCAGGGCGAGACGGCCGGCAACATCAAACGCGACTTCTATGGCAAGCGCTATAACGAAGTGCAAACCAGTCTCGCGATTCATTACACGTTTACCGGCTACGGCGGCGAGAAGCCTGCGGACCTGGCTAAAAACAAATCGAGCTATCAACTCGCTGACTTCAAAACTGAAAGCTCATTCGCTGAACCTACCGTGCGCAAGGAATTCAAAGACACGGCGTTTTGGCAACCGGACGTGGTTACCGGCGGCGACGGCAAAGCGACAGTCAGCTTCAACCTGCCGGACAATCTGACGACCTGGCGAGCTACGGCGCGGGCCGTCACGGCCGACACGCGCGTCGGCTCTGCAGTGCAGAAAACGCTGGCGCGCAAGGACGTGATCATGCGTCTGGAGATGCCGCGTTTTCTGACTGAAGGCGACACGGTGACGATCTCCGGCGTGGTCCACAACTTCCTGAAGAGCGACAAGTCAACAAAGATTTCGCTCGAGCTGAACGGCGCGCAGTTGCTGGACTCGCCTTCTGAAACTGTCTCCATTCATCCGAATGGCGAGCATCGGACTGATTGGCGCGTGCAAGCGAATCAGACCGGCAAGCTGACGCTTTTGGCGAAAGCCTTAACCGACACTGAATCGGACGCGGTAGAAATGTCGATGGAGATCGTCCCGCATGGCTTGAAACAAACCGCAGGCAACTCGACGGCTATAACTCAGAATGATGCCGAGCAGACCTTCCAGCTCGACTTACCCGGCCGCGCCGACGTGCAGGCGAGAAGTCTGCGCATCGAAGCCTCGCCTTCAATTGCCGGCGCGTTGTTCGGCGCGCTCGATTACTTAACCAGCTTCCCGTACGGCTGTACTGAGCAAACCATGTCGAGCTTTCTGCCGAACGTGATCGTGGCCCAGACGCTGAAAGACATACCGCAGGCGAAGATTCGGGCTTCGAACGATCTCGACCAGAAAGTTCAGAAGGGTCTGGATCGTCTCTACGCCTACCAGCACGATGACGGTGGTTGGGGTTGGTGGAAAGACGACAAGACCGATCCGTTCATGACCGCTTACGTCGTCGATGGTTTGACCCTGGCGAGCCGGGCCGGCTATCAGGTTGACGGCTGGCGTCACGGCCAGGCGCGACAGAAGGTTTCGTCGCTGCTGAGCAATGGCAAGAACGATAACGGAAACCCGATTGATGACGAGACGCGCGCTTACCTGATCTACGCTTTCACTGAAAGCGGCGAGAGTGACGGCCATTTCCTGGAAGAACTCTACGGCAAGCGGCAGACCCTTGGACCTTACGGCCGGGCTCTGCTCGCGCTCGCCTTGAACGAACGCAAAGACGCGCGCGCCAAAGAAGTTGCCGGCTTGATCGAAGGCGCGGCCCAGCGCGACGAATACGAAGCACATTGGCAGACGGCGCGCGTCAATGACTATGGCCGCGATGTTTATCTCGATGCCGAAGCTACCTCGCTTTCTTTGAAAGCTCTGTCGCAAATCAATCCGGGAAGCGACCTTTTGCCGAAAGCCGCGCGCTGGCTGGTGAAGAACCGGCGCAACGGTTACTACTGGCTTTCGACCAAGGAAACGGCGTTTGCGATTTACGGCCTGACTGATTATTTGAAAGTCAGCAAAGAACTGTCACCAGACTATTCGTTCGAAGTTTATTTGAACGGCGTCAAGGTTGGGGGACAACACGTTGGCGCGGCTGACGCGACGAACGGTCAGAGCGTGACGATTTGGAAAAAGGGAGAGGAAATCGGCGCGTCAAACCAGATCAAGATCGTCAAGCACGGCAAGGGTGCGCTGTATCTTTCGTCAGCGCTTGAATACTTCACCGCTGATGACAACGTCCCGGCGCAGTCGGGCGGCGGTCTGAAGATCACGCGCGAGTACCTGCGTCTGCAGGTGACTGAGAATGAAGACGGCAAAGCCAGCTGGAAGATACTGCCGCTCGGCAACAGCGAGTTGCGCTCGGGCGACATGATCGTCGTCCGTCTGCGGCTGACTGGCCCGCGCGCGCAATACCTGATGATTGAGGATCCGATCCCCGCGGGCGCCGAACAGGTCGCGCGCGTGAGCGGTCTCTCGCTTAACTACTCGCTGGGCCAATGGACTGATTGGTACAGCAACCGCGAGTTCCGCGACAATCGTACGGCAATCTTCATGGACTATTTTGATGGCGATGCGACTCTGCAATACGCGATGAGGGTCGAAGTGCCGGGCGACTTCAAGGTCGCCCCGGCCCGCGCCGAACTGATGTACCAACCGACCGTGCAGGCGAATACGAGTAACGATCGGCTGCGGATTTTGGATAAGAAGTGAGCGTCTTGATTTCCAATGTCTTTTTGTTTGGAACAGTATTCACCACAGAGACACAGAGATCGCACAGAGACACGGAGACCTCTGTGTCTCTGTGCAAGCTCTGTGTCTCTGTGGTGAACCTGCCCAGTAAGAGGCCCATTCAGCGTGACGACGAAAACCAACGAAATAAATGAAATCACCAGAGCGATCATTGGCGCGGCGATTGAAGTCCATAAACAGTTGGGGCCCGGCTTGCTCGAATCATCATATCGTGAGTGCCTTTGCAGGGAGTTGTTGCTTCGTTCAATTCCTTTTGAAAAGGAGAAGCCGTTACCAATCGAATACAAGGGTATTCATTTGGGATGTGGCTATAGGATGGATCTGTTGGTAGCAGGATCCGTAGTAGTCGAAATCAAATCCGTTGAAGCCCTAAACCCAATTCATGATGCTCAATTGTTGACCTACTTGCGTATCGGTGGATGGCGTGTCGGGTTGCTAATTAACTTCAACGTCGCGGTGCTTAAGAGCGGCATCCATCGAAAGATCCTGGGCTTTGAAAACGAACAGGCAGGAATGCCTGGGAAAGACTGAACATGAGCACAATCAAACTATTCTTCAGCACCATCAAGACGACGCTTACAAGCGTATCCGCGCTGGCTGTCTTCGCCCTGATTTACGCGCTCCTTCTCGCCGCGTTTTTCAAGTTCATCTGGACTCGCGAAGCCACGGTCTGGCAGGTGTTCGTCACTTACGCGCTCATGGTGCTGATTCCCGCGCTGTTCTTTATTTACCAGGCGGCCATCATCGATCGAGTTCGCGACCAGAAATTTCGCTGGGGCGCCATACTGATCGATGCGGTGAAGTTTTTCGTGTCGACGATTCCGATTCTGCTCATCGCGTGGCTGGTGTCTTACCTGCTTAACAAATGGCAACTGCGCTATCCGGCGCCGGCACTCCCCAGTTTGCCGGTTGGTACCGCGCCACCAACTCCGCAGCCGCTGCATTGGCCCACGTTAATTTTCGCGACCTTGCGCTTTGTCCTTTTGGGAGTTGCGTTGCCGCTCACAGCCATTCATTTATGGATCGCGGTTGCCGGCAGTGAGGTCAGAACGTCATTTGCCGCCGGCGCGGCGCCGTTCTTCAAACGAATTGGCGCGGGCATCGCGCGCGCGTTTGCTTCTGAATCAGTTCTGATTTACGCCCTCGGTCTCCTGATTTTTTTCGTCATCCCGTACGCCATTTTGTTTGTTCCTTTCAACCCCAAAGGTAACAAGACTGATTTCGTATTTTTCATTCTTCGCCTGGTGCTGACTTTCATCTTCAGCTTGATTGGATGGGTCGTGACTATCAGCGCGCTTACCAGAAACAGTCTCGAGACCTCGCCTGCTCCAGCACCCGAAAGATCGCCGGCGGTCGCCGTGGAGGCGGCTGCGTGACTTTCGTGAGGGCAGGTATCCGCGGGATAGACCGCGCGACCCGCAAGCATGCGTGGCTCCTCTCGTGCTTGTGCGGTTTGATCCTGCTGCTTGGGTTTCCTCTGCCGCAAGGTCGTTGGCTGGCGCTCAATTGGTCGAATAATAATTCCAGTCGGGACGAAGCGGCCATCGATTCTGCCTTGAATGACGCCGCCACCGCAGCACTCGGCGGGCGCGACGGCACAATCATTATTATGGATGCGCAGACCGGACGCGTGCGCGCCATGGTGAATCCGAAAGCCGCTTACGAGCAGGCGCAGATGCCGGGCTCTGCGATGAAACCGTTCACCGCGCTGACAGCTTTACGGCTTGGATTGATTGATGAAAGTTCGCGCTCAGTTTGTCCCGGGCGTTTCACTGGTCTCGGTTTCTCGCTTCCCTGCACGCACGCCGATCACTTGCCGCCTTTTTCGCCGGCGCAGGCGATCGCGTATTCGTGCAATTACTATTTCGCGACGCTGGGCCAAAGGCTGGGCCGAGAAAAACTGGTCACGACCGCGCGCGAGTTTGGGTTCGGGCAACCGACAGGTCTTTCTGCCGGTGATGAAGTCGCGGGTCTGGTGCGGCCTTGTGAAACCGGAAGCAGCACCCGCGTTCGGCTCAGTGAAAGCAATCACCGGGCTGAGCAAGCCGACTGCGAAGCCCGCGAAGCAATCGGCGAAAGCGATCTTATCCAGGTCACGCCAATTCAATTGCTCACCGCGTACGCCGCACTGGTCAACGGCGGACATCTCTTTCGGCCCGAAGTTGGCAGCGCCGAAAACTTCTCTGCAGTCGAACGTGCGCAAATCAATATCGCGCCGCAGCATCGCGCGGTGATCGTCGAGGGGATGGCCGGGGCAGTGCGTTACGGAACCGCGCGCACTGCCAAACTCGATTCGCTGCCGCTGACAATTCTGGGTAAGACGGGCACCGCGATGCCGGCGAAAGGCTTCCGAACCAATGGTTGGTTCATCGGATTTGCCGGGCCGTTTCAAAGCAATCGCGAGATTGATGAATCGCAGGTCGAATTGGCAGTGCTCGTACTTTTGCCGCGCGCGCATGGATCAGAAGCGGCAGCTGCCGCGCGACCGATTTTCGAAACCTACGCAAACCTCACCAATGGAAAGCAGGAAAGCGGCGTTAGTAAGCCCGAGGCGGCCCAAACGAATTCCGCAATTCGCAATTCGCAATCGGCGATTCGAGTCCATCTGGTTCACGACAACGTAACGGAAGAGCTGTCGCTCGAAGACTACGTGCTCGGCGTAATGCGCGCCGAAGGCACAATGGAAACCGAGCCGGAAGCTCTAAAAGCTTTGGCCATCGCCGTCCGTACGTTTGCGATCAAGAATCGAGGACGTCACGCCAAGGATGGCTACGACTTTTGCTCGACCACGCACTGTCAAAGATTCAGTGTCAGAGGCCCGACCGCGAGGGAGGGCGCGATTGGCAGTGAGGCCCTCCCTGACGGTCGGGCTTCTGACACGTTGATCCAGGCGGTCCGCGCCACTGAAGGTCAAGTCCTCCTCGACGATCACAATCAAATCGTCGAGTCATACTTCGGCGCGTCATGCGGCGGAGAGACGGCCAACATCGCGGACCTCTGGGGTGTGACACCGCCTGATTACCTGCGCGGCGTGCGCGATGAATTCTGCGCTTCCGGCCCACATGCCCATTGGAGCGACGTGATCACTCGGGCGAATCTGCTGCGCGCTTTGCAGAGCGACGCCCGCACCGACGTCGGCAACCGGCTCGATCAAATTCTGATTAGCAAGCATGACGAAACCGGACGTGCCGAATTCATTACTCTCGAAGGCGAGCGACGTAAGACGGTCCGCGGCTGGGACTTCAAAATCATTGTCGGCCGGGTGCTGGGCTGGAATGTTTTGAAGAGTTCACGGTTTGAAGTCGCCCGCGCCGGAACGAACTTTGTCTTTCGCGGCAGCGGTTTCGGTCACGGCCTGGGTCTCTGTCAGGAAGGCGCGCACGTGATGGCGGCGCGCGGGGCTTCTTCACAAAAGATTCTGGAGAAATATTTTCCGGGCACGCGGGTTCTGCCACGCGGCAGCGATACGACCAAGCTAACCCTTAGCAAGAAGGATTTAACCGCAGAGGACACAGAGGTCGCCGCAGAGAACGCAGAGGTCCTCCGCGGCCCTCTGCGACAACCTCAGCGTCTTCTGCGGTTAAGTTCACTTTCTCATCACGCCGCCACCGCCGAAAAGAGGATGACCACCATCTCCAGCGAACACTTCCGCGTCACATACCCTGCGGACCTCGATCGCCGCCAGGCTGATGAGGTTTTGAATACGCTCGAATCGGCGCGCAGCGATTTTTCGCGACGCGCTTCGTCGGCTTCTATTTCCGCCGGCATCCCGACTCTTGATATTCGACTTAATGAAAGCACCGGTGATTTCACTTCGCGAACCGGCCAGCCCTGGTGGGCCGCCGCCGCCACGAAAGGCAATCGCATCGAGCTGCAACCGTTCGCTCTGCTGAAACGTCGCGGCGTGCTAACGACCACGTTGCGACACGAATTGGCCCACGTCTTCATAGATGCCGTTAGTCGCAATCGCGCCGCGCGCTGGATGGAAGAAGGCTTCGCAATTTATCTCGCGGGTGAAGGGCGTTTGTTTGAGCACTACGTGCGGCGCGGCGCGATGTCAACCGAGGAGCTTGAGCGAAGCCTGGAGCACCCACGAACTCAGGCCGACATGCGCGCACTATATGCCCAGGCTTATCTCGACGTGAATCAGCTGGTGCGTTATGAAGGTGAAGCGAGCGTCTGGAAGAAACTGGCCGGGAGCTAGTGGATATCCACAGATTCCACAGAAAATGACCTTGCCACAAAAAGGCACAAAAGACAGAAAAAGAAAGTCAGGCAGTAAACCCAAATGATCCTGGCTTGCTTGCCAACCCGTGATTTCATGCGTGAGACATCTAGATCCATGTCTTCAAAGTTAAAGTTGCTGCTGAAGTTCGCCTGACTTCCCTTTTGTGTCTTTTGTGCCTTTTGTGGCTTCATTCTTTCCAATCTGCGTAATCTGTGGATAACACCTCACCGGCTCACGAACGGATTATCTCTCACCCAAAATCGCCAGGGCTTTTCAATCCACTTTTCAGCATAATCAATTCCGATACGCGGACCGCGGGCGATCTGCCGTGGCGAGATCGAAATGGCTTCTTCGATCCAAACGCGTCCGCCCAACAGATCTGCCTTGTCCAGTTTGCGATCGATTCCCATCGCCAGGCACAGACGGCCCGGACCGCTCGTCAGTTCATATTCCGTTCGGCCACGACGGCGGCGGCGCATCACTTCGATCCCTTCAGATGGTTCAAGCGCTCGTACCAGGATCGCATGTGGAATGTCTTCGACGTTTGTGACGACATTGAACTGGTTGTACATGCCGTAAACGAAATAGACGTAAGCGGTGCCACCGACTCCATACATCGTTTCCGTGCGCTGTGTGCGCCGGCCATGCCAGGCATGTGACGCGCGATCCTCAGGACCGCGATAGGCTTCAGTCTCGACGATGATGCCGGAAACGCGCGCACCGTTTCTGCCCGGGACGACTAGTTTCTTGCCGAGCAAATCGCGGGCAACTTCGAGAACGTCTGAACGAGTGTAGAATTCGCGCGGAAGTTTTTCGTCCACAGATTACGCAGATTACACAGAAAATGGCCTTGCCACAAAGAGGCACAAAAAGCACAAAAAGGAAGGCAAGTGATAAGACCAAATGATCCTGGCTTGCTCACCATAGCCGTGAATTCACCCGAGAGACACAGGGCGCCACATCTTCAAAAGTTACCTTGCTGGTGAAATTCAACTGCGTTCCCTTTTTGTGCTTCTGGCGCCTTTTTGTGGCTTAATTTTCTTCCAATCTGCTGTGGACTCCTTCATCTCATTCGCCACAGCATCACAATCGTAATCACGAATCCAATTGCCACGATTGCGCGGCGGATGAAAACGCGACCAACCTTTTGCGCCGCGCTCGCTCCGACGTAGCCACCAATCGTTGCGGCCACCGCCATCCATAAAGCGCGCGGCCATGAAACCATGTGGGCGATCCAGAAGCTGAAAACCGCAATGCCGTTGATGCAGATACCCAGAAAATTCTTGATGCCGTTGGCCCGGTGAATGTCGCGCAGGCCAATCAAGCCCATCGCCGCCAACATCAAAATTCCGTTGCCGGCGCCGAAATAGCCTCCGTACATTGCCGAGAAGAACTGAATAATCATCACGACAATCCACGAGTGTGTCGTCGACTCGCTCTCAACCGAAGGCAGGCGCAACCAACGGTTCACGGGACCCTGGACCATGAACAACAACGTCGCGAACAGAATCAGGAAAGGAACCAGCCGGGCAAAGGTCGGCGAGGGCGTCTTGATCAACAACCAGGCGCCGATGCCGCCTCCAATCAAACTCACTGCGCCCAAACGCATAAGAATGATCGAGCTGTCATCCATCGTGCGCCGGTATCCAAACAGGCCGCCAAACAATCCGGGAACCAACGCCACGGTGCAGGTAGCATTGGCGATCTTTGGATCGAGGCCCAGCCAGATCATCATCGGAAAGACGAGTAACATTCCCCCACCGGCGATCGAGTTCACGACGCCGGCAAAAAACGCCGCCAGAAACATCAGGGCCGCATGAGCGAACATTGGGCGAGAGTTTAATGGGCAAAGCGCGAAGAGCAAAGAGCGAAGGTGAAGAGCGCAGGAATATAGAGATTAGGTTGGGAGAATCAGTTGCGGCTTTGCCGCCGCACAGTGCGGTGAGGCTCTGCCTCACCGTGAGCGAGTGAAATGATTCATGGCGTCGAGGCTGAGCCTCGACGCCTATTCAATAAACGGGGCTCACGGTAAGCCATAGGCTTACCGCAGTGCGGAGCGGCATAGCCGCGCTCCCTTTGCCCTTCGCTCTTCGCTGTCCCATAATGCGCTCACGCTTTCATCAATAGAATCTTCAGGGGGAAAGAAATGGCAGATACAGCTATTCGTCCGAAACCGAATGGTCCATATTTGATCGAAGGACCAGTCGACATCTACGACACGGCAGGAAACAGAATTGAGACTGAAGGCCGGCCAAAGATCGCTCTGTGCCGGTGCGGCGCGTCATCAAACAAACCATTCTGCGACGGCACACACAGCAAGATCGGATTCCAGGCCGCGGAGACAATTAATCCGGAGAGCGCCGAACCGCAAACGTAGTGACTTACCCGTACGGTCGTCCGATCTAATCGTAGCTAATCGACCCTAGACGTGAACCTTCAACCGAGTCCCGATTCATCGGGACGATCAGAATTAAGCCCAAGGCCCGGCTTTGCGAGCCTTGGGTCAACCACCGAAGGTAATCGAGCCCCGAGGGGCGACAGCGATCAGTGGTAACAAGCGGAACCTTGTTCACCAACTCTCTGTCGCCGCTTCGCGGCTCGCCGAATCCACTGAATTCATTACCCAAGGTTCGCAAAGCCTCACCTTGGGCTTAACTCTGCCGCTGCTTCGCAGCTGCTCTCCGCTGGGATACTTTGCCCACCGCTTTTAGCTCAGGCCCGCATCTGTTTCGTTCTTTCAAACGGCCATTCACCGCGCATGCGCGCGCGAATGAAGTAGATTGCTAAACCAACGACCGCCAGAACGGCAGCGTAACGAACCTCTCTCAGAAAATTCTTGCGCGAAACGAGCACGTAAATGAACCCACCCAGCGCGATCAGCGCAGGCAGCGGGTAAAGCCACATGCGAAACGGGCGCGGCAAGTCGGGCCGTCGCACGCGCAAGACGATCACGCCCACGATCTGCGCCAGGAACTGGACCAGGATGCGAATCACAACCAGCGACGCGATTACGTCGGCCAGCCGGAAAAAACAGAACACCGTCGCGATGCCTCCCATGACCAGTAGCGAGACGTAAGGAAAGCGATGGCGCGGATGGACCTTCGCGAAAATGCGAAAGTAGTTGCCGTCACGAGCCGCCGCAAAAGGCACGCGCGAGTATCCAAGGAGCAGGGAAAACACGGACGCGAACGCCGTCCACATAATCAACACGGTAGCCACCAGGCCGGCCTTCGGCCCGTACAGCCTCTCCATGAACGATGAGATGACGTAACGTTGGGCCGGGGTATTGGCCGTGCCGGCAAACTCGCGCCAGGGGATGACGCCGAGGATCGAGATGTTCATCACGATGTAAATGATCGCGACGAACAGGATCGAGAGCAGCACTGCGCGTGGGATCGTGCGCCCCGGATCTTTAACTTCACCACCGAAGAAGCAAACGTTGTAATAGCCCCAGTAATCGTAGACGGACACCAGCAGCGCGGCGCCCAACCCGGTGAAGAATTCCGGGCGCAAGGTGAATGCGTCGGGTGGAAAGTCGAATGCCAGCTTCGAATCAAAGTGAGTGACACCCGCGAAGATGACCCAGGCGATCGTCAGCATCACGCCGACCCAGAGAAACTTTGACAGCCGTTCAATCAGAGTAATGCGGCGATAGAGCAAAAAGACCGCGAGCCCCACAGCCGCGATTGCCGCCAGGGCGACGGGAACCGCGTTAATCTCGACGGCGCCCAGAATGGGAAGCGAAACCTTTGTGTCATGACCGAGTCCGGGAAAGATGTACGTGGCGTATTGGGCGAGACCGATGCTGCCCGAGGCAATCGAGAGCGGTGCGCTGAAGGTGAGTTGCCAGATAAAAAGAAACGACATCAGGCGGCCGAGCTTTCGGGCGCCGTAAATCTCTCCGAGATAACGATACGAACCGCCCGAGCCGGGCAGGGCTGCTCCGAGTTCGGCCCAAACGAGCCCGTCACAGATAACCAGAAGCGCGCCCAAAATCCAGCCGAGCATCGCCTGCGGCCCACCCATCGCGGCGATGATCAGCGGAATCGTGATGAATGGTCCGACGCCGATCATGTCGATCATGTTCAGCGTCGTCGCGCCCCAAAGGCCGACGCCACGGATCAGTTCCTCGCCGTCGTTCGCACCCGTCGCTGTTGGCTCTTCTGCTTCTCTGGACATGAGCAAACTCTTTACGTGAAAAAAGACCGGTTGTCGAGCGAACCAAGTGCCTTTGGAGTGCGCCGGCAGAGCGAAGCGGCGACGGATGACTGGAGTGCAAGCGTCCTCGCTTGCATCAACGGGGTTCGCAGGCTTGAGACAAGCAAGCGAGGACGCTTACGCTCCAGTCGCGGCGTGACCTCAGCGGTCTTCGCGGTTAAACTGTCTTTCGCAACTCGCTCAAGCTTATGAAAAACAAAATCCTTCATTCCACTCTGGCGCTGCTGGTTGTTTCGCTGCTGCTGGCGGCGCCGCGCGCGCAACAACCCGCAACGCCATCGGACGATCGCGTCGCGCTCTATCAGGCGCTGCTCGACTTGCAGAATCCCTGGACAGTCATGTGCGTGGCCGCGCATCCGGATGACGAAGACGGCACTTCGCTGATCGTCATGCGGAGAAAATACGGCGCGCACACGGTCAGCCTGTTTTCTACTTTTGGTGAAGGTGGACAGAACGCGATTGGGCCGGAGCTCTATGAAGAAATGGGAGCGATTCGCGCGCGCGAAACGATGGCCGCTTCTGAGATTCAAGGCTCAGAGCCGCACTTTCTCGGGCTGAAAGACTTTGGATTCTCAAAGTCGGCGGCGGAAGCCTTCAAGTTCTGGGGCCATGATGAAGCTCTGCGACGAATGGTCCTCGAGATTCGCAAACTGCGCCCGGACGTCATCATCACGAACCATTCGGTCACCAGTAACGATCACGGTCATCACCAGGCCACAGCTCGTTTGGTTGTCGAGTCCTTCGACGCCGCAGCCGATCCGACCAAGTTTCCGGAACAGTTGAAAGACGGCGTGACTACCTGGCAGGTACAAAGGCTCTTCGTCCGCGTGCGCGGAAACCAGCAGGCGGCCGCCGACGTCTCTCTTGTAACAATCGATCCAAACGAACGCGACCCGATCCGCGGGACTGTGTTCGCCGAACAAGCGCTGAGCGCTTTGCAGAAACACGCCACACAGGGACCCTGGCCTAAGAGCTTCGCGGAATACACCGCGCGCTTTCGCGCCTTCAGCGGACAAGGCGGGGCGACCGGACAAATGCCGTTGGTTCGATATCGACTCGAGCGGCAAGCAAAGCCTGCAGCTGCGATGCCGGCCGATTCGCACAATTTTCTGGCAGGCTTGCAACTGCCGGCAGAGGCAAATCAACTGACAGCGCCCATGATCGACGGAAAGCCCCTGACCGAATTTGTAGACCAGAGGGAGAAGCTTCTTACTGCCCTATTGCCAAGGAAGGGCAACGCCTTTGAAAATTGGTCAGAGCCAGGCATTGACCCGCGCCAGGCTCGCATGTCGTATTCACACAATACGGCACTCGCGTTGCTCGCCGGCATCTCGGCAAAGTTAACGAACAACGGCCAGGTCCTGATTCCCGGCAGCAACACCTCGCTCGAACTCGAGATAACTAATAAAGGCCAGGAAACAGTTCGAGTCGATAAAGCCTTCGCCAGCCTTGGAAATACAGTAGTCCAACAAACGGGGATTCCGCCGATTAACCCCGGATCATCCAAAAAGATTCCGATTACTGTTCAAGTGCCCGCAGCTCTGGGCGTAACGGTGCCTCATGCGAAGCATCTTTATGAGAAGAATTTTGCCGGCGTTCCAGTCGCAGCAGCCGCTATCATCGACTTCAAACAGTCGAAATTCCCATTGGTGATAGAAAAATTGTTTGACGCGACGCCGCCGGTCGATATTGCCGAGATCAGCCCTTCACCTTTGGTTATCCGCCCAGACGAAGTCGGCGTAAGCAGCGCCGGCGCCGATATCTTTCCCGCGAAGCTTCCTGACCTGAAAATCCAACTGATCAATTATCTCGATCAGCGGTCCAATGTCGAAGTTGTGTTGGGCCAGAAAAACCGTCCGGCACAAGCAACCCAAAAGGTGGAATTGCTTCCGCACCAGATTGCGACTCTCGCCTTGCCGATGCCGCGGCCGGAAAAAACCACCGCCGCGCATGCCCGAACTGCAATGGATGGCGAGGTTTTGACAGTTAGCGTCCGAGCGGCAACTTCCCGCGCTGTCATCACAACGCGGGAGGTGCCTATCGTCCGGGCCAACGCGCGCGTGGCGCGAAATCTGCGCATCGGTTATGTGCGCGGCTTTGATTTCAGTCTGCCCAACGCTCTTAGCGCTCTGGGCGTCGAATCAAAAGAGTTGAGTGCGGATGAAGTGAAGACTGCTGACTTGTCAAAATTCACTTCGTTCATCGTGGACAACCGCGTCTATGAATCGCAGCCGGAACTGATCGAGGCGAATCAGAAGCTGCTGGATTACGCTAACGCCGGCGGCAACCTAATCGTTTTCTATCACAAGTCGGATGAGTGGAACCCCAGCGAGCAAAGGAAGCGTCCGCAACTTGCTCCTTACAAATTGATTCTCGGTAACGAACGCATCACGGACGAGAATGCGCCGATAACTTTTCTCGAAGCGGATCATCCGCTGCTCAACGTTCCGAATAAACTGAATCAGGATGATTTTCAGGATTGGATTCAGGAGCGTGGACTTTATTATCCGCGGGAATGGGATCCGCAGTTTCACGCGCTGCTGCAATCAAACGATCCGGGCGAGACGCCTTTGAAAGGTGGTCTGCTGGTTGCCGATTACGGCCGCGGGCATTACATCTACACCAGCATGGTTTGGTATCGGGAGTTGCGCGCGGGCGTGCCGGGAGCGTACCGGATGCTGGCGAACATGATCAGCTACGGAAGGACAAATTAGCCACAGATAGACACCGATCCCCACTGATAGAACCCATCATCTATCCGTGCAAATCTGTGTTCTTCTCTGGCTGATTGCTTTCCATGTTGGTGAATATGATCAGCTACGGACGGACAAATTAGCCACAGATAGACACCGATCCCCACTGATAGAACCCATCATCTATCCGTGCAAATCTGTGTTCTTCTGTGGCTGATTGCTTTCCAGCTTCTCTTTCACTCGTTCAAGAAAATTTTCAATCGCCTCGTTGATTCGCCTTTGCAAAGCGTTGCTGATACGTGTCTCACCCATCAGCCCCACACCCGGATGAAGGTCCCAGGCGCGCTTTCGGCGCAGCTCAACCTGATGCGAAACGTCTACAACCGTCGCGCTGTTCTGTTCTTCAAACTTTAAGGTATAGCGCAGAAGATTTTCGCGCTCGTTCGGCGCCGGCGACCACTCAATCATGTCGGCGTGCGGCGAAGTCTCGCGCACCGGAAAGGTAAAACGCACGTGGCCCACCGGCGTCTCAGTCGCAATGGTCCAACGAGCGATGCCACCACTTTCGCGGCGAATGTTTTCAACGCCGCCAAGCATGTCCGTGAAGTTAGTCAGGTTGGAAAAGAAGTTGCGCACAGCCTGCAATGGCGCTTGGACCTGGATTTTGCCTTTGAATGAGGATCGAACACGAAACATTTTATTGAAAGTACGCACTCCTCTGGAGTGCTGGTTTCGGGCACGCCGGCGGCGTGCGCACCGCTCGAAGATGTAAAGCAGACTGTCTAGTCTGCTTCACCTTCAGAATGGCCAAAACACTCGCAGACTGGACAGTCTGCGATACTTCCTCAAGCAAGCGTAGGCGAACCGGACGTCTCTTCATACCAGCAGCGCGTGCACCAGCGATGTCTCGCTTTTCGCTCTTCCAGAGAATAGTCGGCCGAGGCCGGCAAACGCCTTGCGACCTCGCGCTCGTCATCGTTAAGTTCATCCCAGCCGCGCATACGGCCTGCGTCGCAGCGCGGGCAGCGTCTACTGATTTCCATCCCCAATCACTTCTCCCCGCATGATTCGGTCATAGGTTTTGCGGATTTCCTTCATCCGATCAACCAGAACATTTGCCAGGTCCTGCGGCGTCTGGAAATTGAGCCGCCGCGCGATGTCAGCAAACGCCGGATGTTCCAGCGCCGGCAGAGTTGCCGATCGTCCCACGATCAAACGAAGCTGATGATCGACTGCTCGCAAGAGCCTGTAACCATCAGATAGTGTCTGATGATCTTTCTCACTGATCGATTCGCCTGCTCGCAAGTTCGTCAACATCCGCAACGTCGTTCGGTCTTCGCCATGATCCATTACGTTATCGCGCAACTGCAAGTAGCGCGTGGCAAAGTAAACATCAAGCATGCCTCCCACGCCGTGTTTGATGTTGATGCCGGCGCGACGGGAAGCCTTCTCCTTTTCCAGACGATTGCGCACGCGGTGGGCCTCGGCCCGCAACTGCGCGGGGTCGATCTGCCGGGCCAGCTCGTGCACCGTATCGCGCGCTGACGATTCGAGCGCCTGACCAAATTCTTTATCGCCGGCTACGGCGCGGAGTTTCACATAGGCCAGCCATTCCCAAATGCTCGCGCGCGTCCGCAGATAACTCATGAATGAACGCGAGCCACTCGCCAAAGGGCCCTTCTGCCCGTCGGGTCGCAAACGCAAATCAATCCGGTAGAGATAACCTTCGCGAGTGATACTCGAAAGCCCGGTGACCAGGAACTCCGTCAGACGGCTATAGGCAGTTTCATGAGTCAGCTCAGCCACGGGCGAAGGCGCAGCCGCGTCATAAACCACAATCACGTCAAGGTCTGAACCATAGTCCATCCCGCCACTTCCCAGGCGGCCCAAACCCAACACACACACGCGAGGTTCAGCAGACAACTTTCCATACCGCCGCTCAAGTTCCTTCCGCGCAATCAGTAGTGCGGCATCGAGGCTCGATACCGCCAGCTCGTTCAGCCACCGATTCACCTGTTCGATGACAACCGCGCCGTTCGCGTCACGCGCTCCTATCTCGACAAACAGACGCGACCATCCGCGACGAAGCGCAGCCAGACGGTCGGCAAACGAAGTCTGATTCGGATCGGTTGAAACTAATTCGCGCAGGTCAAATCGCGGATCGGGCAGATTGTGTTCCGTCGGTAAAACCTGAATCAGTGAAGGATTGCCGGCCAGCATCTCGCCAAAAAATTCGGACACGCCGCACACCTGGACCAGTGCGCGCAATTCATTCTTAGTAATCGTGAGCGGCCTGGTCTCCTTCTCCAGTGAACCGGCCACCCGGGTGATCAATGACGATGCCCGGCGCGGATTAAGCGAACCCTCAGCTTCCGTGGCCAGAAGATCGAGAATCCCGTCAGAATTGACGACACTTATGTCTGCAGCATACTTGGCGAATACGCCGGCCGCGAATCTGAGTGACGCGGTATCGCCGTCATGGACCGTGTCGTCGATCAAAGCTCCTCGCGGAACGGGAGGCTGTTGATGACTCTCGCTGCGACTCCGAAACACTCGATTGAAAGCTGCGTGAACATTAGCAGTGTGAGTGTTCAGGGCATCGTCGAACTGCTCCAGCGCGTCGGCGCCCGCAAAGTTCATTCGGCGAGCAGCCAACTCTCGTCGCGACGTCCCATTCGGCACGGAGTGAGTCTGCAAGCCATGCTCCATTTGCAGGCGGTGCTCGAGCGCGCGCAGGAAATTGTAAGCATCTGAAAGTTGCCAGTGCTCGCTTTCGGTGATCAATGCGCGATCCGCCAGGCGGCTCAGACTGATTAGCGTGTGCGGAGCGCGCAACCACGGGTCTTTACCGCCAAACGCAACCTGCAGGGCCTGAGCAATGAACTCGATTTCGCGAATGCCGCCGCGGCCCAGCTTTACATTGAATCCCTTCTCGTCGCGCTCGCGTTGCAAATCGATCTTCTCTTTGGACAGACGCACGTTTGCGAGCGCATCGCCGACGCCGATATCCGGTCGAAACACGCGATCGTTAATCAGCTTCGCGAAACTTGCGTACAGATTCTGCGAACCGGCAGCCGCGCGTGAACGAATCAGCGTTTGTAATTCCCAGTCCTGCGCGCTTTGCCGGTAGTAGCGCACGGCTTCGTCGAGCGAGCACGCCAGGGCGCCATCGCGCCCATGAGGTCGCAAGCGCATGTCGATGCGATACGACGCGCCTTCTCCGGTCGGCTCACTGACGATACGCAACAAACGTTCGCCGGTCTTAACGAAGTATTCTCGATTTGAAACTTGCCCGCGCGAGCCACCGGCTGCCGTCATTCCCGCTTCGGAAAACAGAAAGAGCAGATCAATGTCCGAAGCATAGTTCAATTCAAACGAGCCGAGTTTGCCGAGCGCGACGATGCAAAACTCTGCACTGGAAATTCGTCCCTGAGAATCGACGACCTGAGGCGCGCCATAACGATTGTCCAAATCCTGGAGCGCTAACTTCAGAGCATATTCGAGCGTCGCGTCCGCGAGACTGGAGAGTTCTTCCGTCGTTTCCACTACCGTGCGCGCGCGACGAATGTCATGAAGATAAGTGCGCAGCAATTCACGACGGCGAAATCGCGCGAGCATCACATGCGGATCCAGTTGTGAATTGATTAAGGCGAACCGGCCGAGTGACTCTCCCAATTCTTCGCGCGTGCGGACGCGGGTGATCGAGCGCTCGCGCTGAAGCCACGAAACGTACTCAGGATAATTCTCGAGCGTAGTCGCCAACAGAGGGCTCCACGCCGCCAGGGTCAGCACGTCCGAAAGCAGCGCCGGATCACGCTGAAATAAACTTCGGATTGATGGGGTCTGGCTGAGTCGATCGAAAAGAAGTTGGGCCGCGTGGGGCTCAGGAAGCTGGGCCAATAGGCGAGCGACCGTTTCGTCCGTTACCTGCACGCGCATATATTACGCGGCGAGAAGGTTCGAGACGAACTGGGTTTGCGCGGTTAGTGCTTCATGAAAGCACCGTTGCCGCGGGATTTCTGGCTCCTGAGGCACGTGAAGCCAATGCGGCCACACACAAAGACAAGGCAGGTGGTGCGGTTAGCTCTGTGAAAACTCAAGGTGAGGAGAGCAGAAACACGTCCCATGCCCACCGTCCAACTTGAGCGTGTTTTGCATCATCCACTTTCGCGCGATAGCGAAACTGGTTGCCGTATTCGTCAGTTCGCTTTGAGGTTTTGTAGTCGAGTGAGATGGAAGCGAGGCCTGCCTCCGGCAAAGCGTGCAGCTCTGATGCTTCTGAATTTCCGTTATGGTTTGCGTCCTGCCACACACGCAGTTTCGCAAACACCGAGTCACGCTTGTCGATAATGCCGTCGCCATTCCCGCCGTTTGCGACTTTGTCGTATAAGGCCAGCGCGAGGAATCCATTACGACTTGCGCCCGCGGGCGGCGAAGGTTGAATGGATGAATTACCAAACAGCTCTTTACCGTCATCGATAATTCCATTGCCGTTAAGATCGAGAGTTAGGAATGCATCATCTGTAGTTGCGCTGGTCCACGAAACTTTTTCTTTTGTCCCATCTCTATTCAAGTCAAAATTCACACCCTCAGCAGCGTTAGTTAGATTGAAGCCATTACCGGCGACGTCAATTATTATGGGCGTGTCCGGATCACACATGCATACTTCAGGATTGTATGTGTGGCCTGATTGTTGACAATTGTAGACATCGGCATAGCTGCAATAGCACTGTCCCTTGTTCATACATCCGCCGCCCGATGGGTAACAGCAACTCCCGAATTGCTCGTAGTCTTCGGGGCAGCCGCTGCATGAATTGTTGGGTTCGGCGTTCGGATCGTCACAGTATTCGAAATGACAACATTCTACAAATCTTGGTACTGATTCTGCTTGAGCGCTACAGACACCTTCACCATGCGCCAAAACCCTAGTGCAATTTTCCAAAATTTCTTCGGTCGTATAAATGCCGTCGAAAAAATCATCCACCAAGTCCATCTTAATATGACAGCCGATGTAGCCCCCACCCATGCAGTCATGCTGCGGACTGTAGTCTTGCACATAGCAACCTGGCGGTATTGGAGTTAGGGTGGCTTTAAGAAAAAGACTTGAATGCTGTCTTTTGGTTGGTACGACTTCCTTTTGTCCATGATGACGTTTCTTATTCTGGCGAATTTTCTTAGTGGGATCGTTGGGATGGTTGGGGTCTGGCAGAAACAACGTTCCAGTTTGAAGCACACTTCCGTCTTCAAATCCGACTTCTCTAATCACCAACTCCACTCGATGTATGCTGGCTGTGTAGCCAGTTTGTTGAAGGAGCCGTTTCAGGCTCTCATAATCTTCGGGTGTCAGGCTTAGCTCAACTGTTTTGCCGGGCTTAATCACTTTGTTTGGATCTCGAAGTAGATAGCCAGCACCGCTGGGACTCGGACCAAAATACAGACCCTGTCCGGCTGGTGGTCGACTGTCACCTGGATCTCTTCGAAAAATCATTTCAAGATTCATCGCAGTCACTATCTTGTCTGAGTTGTTTAGCACGGTAACGCTAAAACCATCGAGCCAGTCGTCATCGTCATCGAATGCTTTACCAATATCGATGTTTGCTTTCTTCTTATTCTTGATAGCGATTATTTTGACTGGCTCTACGCTCCAAGATCTTTTACTCACAGTACGGTCCTGCTGAGGAGAGGCCGGTACCTCCGACGATTCCACGCCAGTTGCCATGCGCAATCCTATTAGGGCGAGAATCACGTAAACCAACGACCAGCAGATTCTTCTCAACGACGATTTCGTTTCCATTCCGACACCTCCTCAAAACTTACTCGCGCAATCATTCACGGATTTGCTCTATCACCTTTGCGGCTTCACCGTCTGGAAGTTTACCGACCCACGACGCGGTAATGGACCCGCTATTGTCAACCAGGAGCAGCGTTGGAGTGCCCGACGCGCCAATCGAACTTAGCGAACTCTGAATTACATCCGTTGTTTTTACGCCCAGATGGTTTAGATAATTTTTGCTGTCTTCTAAGAAGCCACCTGGCGCAATCGGCGGATATTTGTTTGAAACTACAACCTCTGATCCTCTGCCAACGTGCCTGGGAGAGGCAACAGCCTCCGCCTTGCCGAAGAAAAGGTACTTCCTGGCGAGAACTGTACACAGAACAATCGAAGTAATTATGACAGCGATGTTGGCGAGAAACTTCGAGCTTCTTGATCACGGCTCGCTCCTTTCAGGGGATTTGAGTTTTGAGCCGCTGGGATTTGACGACGCTTATATTACTTGCTCGCGTCCATGTCAATCTCTTTCTTAGGACTGAGTTTAATTAACACAGGAGGTGGAGTTTGCGGGAATTAGATAAGGAAAAAAGACAGCGACACCTCAGCGCCGCTGCCTTTGGAGATCAAATGATTTCCCCTCTCCCTTTGCGAGAGGGCGCAAGAGATCCTAAACGTCGTAATACATCGCAAACTCGAGCGGATGCGGACGCAGGCGCAACGGTTGAATCTCCCGCTCGCGCTTGTACTCGACCCAACGATCAATCACCCGCTGGGTAAAGACGTCACCCTTCAGCAGGAACTCATGATCATTCTCCAGCGCCGTGAGCGAAGCATCGAGTGAGCCTGGCAAGCTCGGCACGTCTTTCAATTCTTCCGGCGAAAGATCATAGATGTCCTTGTCGAGTGGCTGTCCCGGATCGATCCGATTTTGAATGCCGTCGAGTCCCGCCATCAACATCGCCGAAAAAGCGAGGTACGGATTGCACGACGGATCGGGCGGACGAAACTCGAGCCGCTTCAATTTAGGATTGGTTGAAAACATCGGGATGCGAATCGCCGCTGAACGATTCCGAGCTGAATATGCGAGATTGACCGGCGCTTCAAAGCCCGGCACCAGACGCTTGTAACTGTTCGTCGTCGGCGCGGCAAACGCCGCAATCGCCGGAGCGTGTTTCAGCAGGCCGCCGATGTAATGCAGAGCCGTCTCTGACAATCCGGCATAACCGTCGCCGGCGAACAGAGGCTTGTCGCTCTTCCATAACGATTGGTGGCAGTGCATGCCTGAGCCGTTATCGCCAAACAAAGGCTTCGGCATAAACGTCGCGGTCTTGCCGTGCTTGCGGGCAGTGTTCTTGACGACGTACTTGAATATCTGCAGGTTGTCGGCTGTGCCCAGCATGGTCGAATAACGAAAATCGATTTCGCATTGACCGGCGGTCGCGACTTCGTGGTGATGGCACTCGACTTTGATTCCGCACTCGCCGAGCGTCAACGAAATTTCCGAGCGCAGGTCGATTAGCGTGTCAGTCGGCGCGACCGGAACGTATCCTTCTTTCGGTCGAATGCGATGGCCGAGATTCGGCCCTGATTCATTCCCCATGCGCCCGCTGTTCCAATGGCCTTCGTCCGAGTCGATTGAGTAGCCCGCTTCGCTTTGTTCGTTGTAGTACTGCACGCTGTCGAAAACGAAAAACTCGGCTTCGGGACCAAAGTTGACCACGTCGGCAATGCCTGTGCTCTTGAGATAACTTTCGGCGCGAATGGCCACCGTGCGCGGATCAAACGCATAACCCTGCCGCGAAAGCGGATCGACAGCATTCGCCACCAGACACAAAGTAGGTTCAGCGGCAAAAGGATCCATCCACACACGCGTCGGGTCCGGCACCAACAACATGTCTGATTCGTGAATCGACGCCCAACCGCGAATCGATGAGGCGTCAAAACCAAAGCCATCTTCGAACGAATCTTCCGAGAGTTCGCTGATGGGAAAAGTGAGGTGTTGCCAGGATCCGGGAAGATCCGTAAATCGGGTGGAAACGAATTTCGCACCCTGTTCCGAGGCATACTTCAGCACAGATTTAGCGTTCATTTAATCTCCTGTCGAAATAAAAGTGAGTGATGTGGTTGACCTTCGCCCCTAGCGGTGGTTGGTGCGAAGACTTTGTGGAAAATCGACGGTCTGAAGAGCGCGAAAAGGTCATGAACCGCGCAACTAAAAAACGTGCATTATAACCGTCGGATAGATGGTGTCAAGAGTTTTTCGTTACCAAAAGATCAAGCCAGACCGAGTGTTAGTCCCAAAAAAGCGCAGCCAAGCCGCGCACAAAATCTAATAACCAATGGCACGGTTCAGTTTATCGTCTGGATACCACCGCCAGCTTCGTCCTCCAATTTAGCTAACCGCTCTTCAATACCTAATTGATCGGCTCGCAGCGCCAGCATGTCCTTCGCGAGTACGTCCATCTTGCGATCAATAGTAGTGACTCGTTGGTTCACTTCCATAATCTGCACCAGAGCTCGCTCCCAAATCGGCTTGGTATCAAAACCACGTTCTCTAATCTTTTCCTCAACAAACTGTAGACGAACATCCATCGTCTCCAGCTTAGTAAGAATCTGCTGGAGCAAGCGAGCATCCAAAGTTTTGGTTTCGTCTTCACTCATGCTGTGTCGTGACTAATCCTGGCTACGAAATCGCGCGTCCAAGGCCCGGGCTGGATAATGTGCTCAGTTCCGTCCGAGAGCTTAAGAGTAACTTGCCAGTTATCATGGCTTACTTGGTCAACGATGATTTTAGTGATCTGTTCGCCGTTAATTAGAGTAAATCCACTTCCCTGAGGAATCCTATAGTTAATATTGAAAGGCTTGTTTGCCAAGCGTAAGGCGTCTCCTACCCAACCTAGTACAGGTTAGTTGCCAAATATGCACCTGTCGCGGTCTTTGCGCAAGTATCTTCGGACGCCTCACGCCTGTAGATTGTAATCGAACATTACCCTTATGTTGGCCATAAAATGCTCATTTTCACGGCAAAAACCTTGATCCGCTTAATCGCCTACGAAACTGTCACCGTTGGCGTACGCTTTGGAATTCACAATCTCCGCAGTCTTAATCGAATGCGAGGCGTCACAAAAAAGTGATAGACCGACCTACGGTTTTCTGCTACATTTTGCCGTTAAGGTTCCACCCCAAGAAATTCCGCTAATTACCGGCAACCCGCAGCAACGAGCGCTGCCAAAGCGGATTAATGCTTATGAGGGCGCATACCGGGAGACCGCTAGTTGACCACCGCGATCGAACAGACAGTCGAAACCTACGGGATCGAGAACTGGGGAGCAGGTTACTTTGACGTAAATCGCAAAGGTAATCTAATCGTTCGCCCAACCGAAGGCGACGCTCGTTCGGCCGACCTGCGCGAAATCATCGAAGACCTTAATCGTCGTGGCATCACCGCTCCTATCCTGCTCAGGTTTCCACAACTCGTAGCAGCCCAGGTGCGCAAGCTGCAACGCGCGTTCAGCAAATCCATCCGCGAATACGATTACCAGGGCGCGCACATGTGCGTCTATCCGATGAAGGTCAACCAGCAAAGGACCGTAGTCGAGGAGTATCTACGTGAAGGCTCGCGATACGACTTCGGCCTCGAAGCCGGATCGAAGGCCGAGCTGTACGCCGCGCTGGCCCTTGAACAAACTGCGGACAGTCTGCTGGTGCTGAACGGATTTAAGGACGAAGAGTTCATTGCCCTGGCTTTTGCCGGGGCCAAGGCCGGAAAACGCGTGGTCATCGTAATTGAGAAGATGAGCGAGTTGGACCACATCCTGCGCATCGCCGAAGAGCACGAGGGCAACATGCCGATGGTCGGCATGCGCGTGAAGCTTTATTCAAAAGGTTCGGGCCGCTGGGAAAAATCCGGGGGCGAGGCCGCCAAGTTTGGGCTGACGACAACGGAACTCCTCGAAGTCATCAATCAAATGAAAGATGCCGGGCGCATCGACATGCTGCGGCTGCTGCACTTTCACATCGGGTCGCAATTGACCGACATCAAGCGCATTAAGAACGCGATGAAAGAAGCCGCGCGCGTCTACGCGAAAGTCCATCAGATGAAAGTGCCGATCGATCTGCTCGACGTCGGCGGCGGCATGGCGGTCGATTATGATGGCTCGAAGACAGCTTTCGACTCGTCGGCAAATTACAGCGCGCAGGAATTTGCCAACGACGTCATCTACACAATCAAGCAGGTCTGCGACGACGAGAACGTAGCGCATCCAACGATCATCCAGGAGTCGGGACGGTTCCTGTCGGCTTATCACGCCATCCTCGTAACTAACGTGCTGGACGAGATCGAAACAGTCGTCGAAGACATTACCCCGATTGAAATTGATGAAGACGATCCGCAGGTTGTCATCGAGCTCGGCGATTTGCGCGAATCGATCACGATCAAAAACTATCGCGAGTACTATCACGACGCCCTCGAGCATCGCGAAGAATTATTCACGCTCTTCAACCTGGGCCTGATTTCTCTGGAAGATCGGGCCAAAGGCGAGGTCCTGTTTTGGGACGTCTGCGAGCGCGCCGATCGTTATGCCCAGCAGTCGAAGTATGTGCCGGAAGAATTCGGCGATCTGCGCAAGCTTCTCTGCGCGAAATATCTCGCAAACTTTTCCGTTTTTAAATCCGTCCCTGATCACTGGGCCCTGGACCAGCTATTCCCGATCGTGCCGATTCAAATGCTGAACAAACCGCCGACTGAGTTCGCCACGCTCTGTGACATCACCTGCGACTCTGACGGCGTCGTCGACAAGTTCGTCGATTTGCATGACGTGAAGAACGTGCTTGAGCTGCACAAACTGGATGCGGACGAGCCCTACTATATCGCCTTCATGCTGGTCGGCGCTTATCAGGAGGTGATGGGTAACAATCACAATTTATTCGGCACGCCGAACGAAGCCCAAATTCACATCGACGACGACGGATATTTAATCAAGAAAGTAATTCGCGGCACGACGGTCGGCGAAGCTGCCGGCCGGGCCCGTTACGAACGCAGCTTTTTGCACGACGGTTTTCGCCGTCAGGTCACGCAACGCATCAAGGATGGCGAACTTGGCGAAGCAGAAGGCGCCGACCTGGTTAACTTTTACGAATCACGATATGACGCTTACACCTATATAGCAGTTAATGGTAACCGGAATAAGGGCCGGCGTCGTCATGACTATTAAGGTCTATTTCTCAAAATTCAGAATGCCTGAAAGTCGGGCTGCTGTCCGACAAGCCGGGATAACCACCCGCGCATAAAAAGAAAAGAGCAAACAAATGGTGACACAGCGCAAACCAAAACCGAGCAAGTACTTAACCATTCCCACTCGTCCCGTGCAGGTAGACCGCGATCGTTCAGTGGCGGGTTTGCTGGAAAAGATGGAAGGCACCGGATTCGGCGGCCGCCAGTTGGCCGAGTCTCATCGCATCTGGCTGGACATGCTCGGCGACAACACCACAATTATGATGGCGGCTTCGGGTGCGCTGATTCCCGCAGGCATGCGACGGCTGCTTGCTTATGTCGTGAAGAATCGTTTCGTCGACGTGCTGGTTCTTTCGGGTTCAGTGATTTTTCACGACCTGCACGAGACCCTCGGCCGGCATCACTTTCAGGCCCATCCGAACATGACTGACGCCGAGTTGGAAGCTTCACAGATCAATCGCATGTGGGATCTGCTGGCGAGCGAAGAGGAATACCATGAAGCCGAGGAATGGGTGGGCGGCTTTGCCAGCCAACTCGATCAATCGCGTCCGTACTCCACGCGCGAGTTTCTTCATTTGCTGGGTCGTGAGTTAGCGGAAATCGCTTCCGAAGATGGCGTGCTCACTGCCGCCTACAAGTCGCGCGTCCCGGTTTTCTGTCCCGGCATCACCGACAGTGGCATCGCCGTAGGCATCGCCGGTTCCCGCTTTGAAAAGAAAAATAATTTCCAGTTCGACATCGTGCAGGACGTTTTGGACATGGCCCAGATCGCGATTCGCGCGCGTGTGTCCGGCGTGATCAATATCGGCGGCGGCATCACCAAGAGTTTTCTCCGCCAGACCGAAATGTCGGCGCACATCTTCAAGCAACAGGTTCACGGTCACAAGTATGCAATTCAGTTTGCCGCCGACGCGCCGCACCCCGGCGGTCGCTCCAGCGCGGTCTCGTTTGATGAATCACTGGTGTACGGGAAACTTGGACGCGGCGCGCTCACGGCTTACGTGAACTGTGACGCCACCATCGCTCTGCCAATCCTGATCACAGCGCTCTCGCAAACGGCGGCTAAGTACATGAAGGGCCGAAGGCGTCCGAACTTCACCTTTGCCGCTAAGGACTTGATTATCGACGTTCCTTAATGAAAGCGGTACGCGCTCCTCTGGAATGCCGGTCTGCGAGCACGCCGGATTTGTGCGTACCGACAATTAATTGCTAATCCGCCTACCTCTTAAGACTCCGCTCGTTTGACTGTCACGCAAGCTCGGAAAAATATTGACTTTCCGCCGCAACGCGCATATCGTTCGCACTCCGTTGTTGTAGGCTGGACACTCACGAGCAAGGTTTTTGCCTTTGCGCAATTCCCCTGGTCAGCCCGCTAACGTAGTTCTTTTGCTGCAGGAGCGCGTTGCCCACGTCATGCGAGCGCTTCGGACTAATTTTTGAACACCGGGAGGAATCACACTAAGTGATCGCCGGAAGATCATCAGCACTTCGTTTTCCCCTTTTGAGGAGATGCTATGGCTGACCAACCTTTTAGTGTTTATTACGCATTAGATGGTCCGGATCTCGATGGCCTGATCGGCAGCGCCGGCATTCTGCGGTTCGATTGGCCGGAGCGGAAATTCTATATAAAGCATTTCGACGGGATCAGTTCCGGTCACAATCCTTCGCTGGCGCCGAATGGCAAGCTGGCGCTGTTGGGAAACTTCAGCCAGACGCTCATGCTTTTGGACATCGAGGATGGAAACAACATCCGCGAGGTCGCCCGCCAATCGACAATGTTTTTCGAAGAGTGCTCGTATCGCATGCGAGCGAACACCCATCACCTTTGGTATCCCGACAGCGGGAGTTTCATCGGCGCTATCGGCGATCACATCTATCGCTTTAAGGTCGATGATTTGAAGAACCCCGAAAACCTCGGGCCGCACTACCTCGAGAACGCGCATGAATTGCGTTGGGATTCGACTCATCGATACATCCTGATGGGTGATCTTGGACCAGAGAAGAAGGATGTGCGTCAGGTCGGGGTCTTTGATCTAAACGAACCCGATCCTAAAAAGCGCTCACGAAAGATCGCCGTACAGAATAATGTCTGGCATTGCCGCGTTCATCCGACTAAACCGGTCGGCTATGCGTTGACGTACTCGCTGATCACCGATCATGAGGATTGGGTGAACTGGTCGCCCGGCTATGTGCGCGAATTCATCTACGAAATCGATCTGGCGACGGCGAAGATCACGCGCACCTGGAGCAGCGCCGCTGAGTTTCCCGGCCACCTGAACTCGGACGTGGAAATCTATGACGACACCTTGTACATCGCCAGTGGCGGCAGCCACGGCGTGCTTGAGATTCCCTTAGATCGTTTTGCTGAGTTCCGTTTCCTCGAATGCATTCCTCGTCTTTCGACTCGCCTTTGCAGTCTCAACGATCAAATACACACGTTGCTCGGCGCCATGTCGCGCAAAGCTACGGTTTCAAGCACGCATTACATGCTGCAAACTCTTCAGATACTCAACTGGCGAATTTTGGATGGGATTTACGCGACGCGCGTTTCGCCCGACGGGAAATACATCATCACCGGAAATCGCGGCTATAACACCATCGCCATTTACGATCGCAAAACGTTTCGCAAGGTTTACGAAAAGCTGCTCCCGTTTCGCAAGAAAGTCACTGGGCGGGGTGGCTACAATCACTATCACTTAACCAACAGTTTCTTCGGCTATCACCTCGGCGTTCATCACAGCGAATTAATCGCGCGCTGATGGTACGCACGCCTCCGGCGTGCTTAAAAAAAGGAGTTTCGTTATGTCATGGGATGTTTCCGGCGGCGCAACCGGCGAGGACGCCACACTGAAAACTTTGACTTGTCTGAACAACGCCGACCCAAACGACGAATTAGTCAAAGAGATCAAAACGGATCTGTCAGTAGCGTCTTCAATTCTCGAGATGATCAAGGATTACATGGCGCTGCTGCAGAACAATTTCAATAACGACGCGCCCCCGTTTCGCAAGCTCGCGAAATTGTTTGACTTGGGCGAAACGTTTGATTCGCTGGACGGTCATTACTATGGAGTTTGTCCGGGACTCCGCACCGGTGATTTGCATGGTGTGGCCGCAGAGTTCGGCAACCTGCTCGGCTTCATTTGGAGTTCGGCAATCGTGGGCCATTGTCCCTGGGCCGGGAAAAGTTATTTTCCGATGGGCGACGAAGAACGCGCGAAGATCCTCGGGGATACGGTGCCGGCCGAAGTGAAGGTTTGTCGCGGCATCAATCACTTCAATAAGATCGAAGGCGCCCCGGTCAACGTCGCCACTGTCGCCTTGCTGAATTTCATGTGGCACTTGCAGAAAGCGACCGACGAAGAAAGACGGCAGTATGGATACGACTACAAAGGCGGCAACATTGCCTCGCATCGCGCGCCGTCGATCTATCCGGGCACGCCGCGCGAAGTATTTCGCCTGAACTATCGTTATCACGATCTCGGAAACTTCCCTCCGCTCAGTTATCTGATTGATGAGATGGTGCAAATCGCCGACGGCATGTTCCTGGGCCAGGCGATTTTTGCGACTACAAAATTCTTAGAGCGTTACGATCCAAAGGCTGACCCGGCAACTTATCATTACCAGAACTTCGGTTATTTTCTTTTGTTCGAGCCGTTCTGGAACGCGGAAGCCAAGCGACTGTTTCCGTTTTTGGAAATGCCGGATGTTGCGGTTCCGGCTGAAGTACCGAAGGCCTCAGCTCCCGCACCAACTCCACCGCCCGCCGACAAGTTCTCGACTTTGACACTGGCCGATCCGGCCGATGGCGATGTCGATGCAGCGCGCCTGGATGAAGTGCGCGCGGACATCAAGAGCACCGGCGACATCATGCGCGCGATGAAGTCGTATTCCGACACCCTTGGGGCCGAGCACAAAACCGTCTCGCCGACGTTCGATAAACTGCACACGCTCTTCAATGCCGGCATCGCACCGCAAACGATGAATGGTTTTTTCCGCGGCGCGTTGATTTCATGGCAGAGTCAGGGTCTGTTGGCGGCGTTCCAGGAAAACACGATCGGTGTCGTCTGGCAGGCGGGACGTTTCTTTTCACCCTGGACCGGCAAAACGTTCAATCAGATAGACGAAGCTGAACTCGCCAAGTGGACGGAAGGCGGCGAGCCGATGGGCTCCGACCCGGCCTACAACTGTTCGAACACTGTAGTCTGGCGCACTTTGAAGGAAAAATTCACCCGCGAAGTCTCAAAGCTCGCCGGCGTGCGCATCGAAGACGCGACGCCGGAGGAAAAACAGAAGTACGGCTACGACGCGCATACTTTTTTCTTCATCGGGCGCCCAAACAAGATCAGCATGCTGCCGGAAAACAAAGGCAAGAAAATCTACCAGTTCAACTATCGCTGGAAACCTTTGAAGAATATTCCGCCGGATTGTTTCTGCATCGACGAGATCGCGCAGATTGCCGAAGGTCTTTATCTGGGTCAATTGATTTACGCGACGGATTGGCTCAAACCCTGGGATCCAAACACGGCGATCTCTGAATACCAGTACAAGCTTTTCGGCTACTTTTTGTTGATGGATGAAGAGTGGCATCAAAGGCGTCTGCGGATCGGGTTTGATCTGCAGAACACCTGAGCGCGGACCAGTGGCACAGACTTCAGTCTGTGGATCGCGCACGCGAAGTCTAATCACAGACTAACGTCTGTGCCACTTTTTGATCATGAAAGACATATACGACGTGGTAGTCATCGGCTCCGGGTTTGGCGGAGCGATTAACGCCTGCCGTCTGGCGCAGGCCGGCCGGTCCGTTTGTATCCTCGAACGCGGCAAGCGCTGGGGCAAAAAAGATTTTCCACGCACGACGGGCCAGGTCGCGCGCTCGTTCTGGAATTACAAAGATCTCGGATTGCTCGATTATCGCGCCTTCGAGAATATTGACGTGCTTCAGGCGAGCGGCGTGGGCGGCGGCTCATTGGTTTATTTCAATGTGCATATCCGCACGCCGAAAGAGATTTTTGAAAATCCGCGTTGGCCCAAAGGCGTCAAGCGCGACATTCTCAATCCTTTCTATGACAAAGCGCGGGACATGCTCGAAGCCCGGCAACTAACGCCGCCCGCTGATCTCGCGATGCCTCAACGCACCGAAGCATTCATCGCTGCCGCCCAGAATGCCGGACGCAAACCCGAACTGATGGAGATTTGTGTCTATACCGGGCCGGAGAAAGTTAATCGCCAGGGCGTCGTTCAGGATGGCTGCGTCTACTGTGGCAATTGCATGCTGGGCTGTCATGTTCATGCGAAGAACACGCTCGATCTCAATTACATTCCCCTCGCGGAACAAAATGGCGCAGAAGTTTTCCCGCTGCACCAGGTGGAGAAGATTGAACCGCTCGAGCCCGTGGAAGCGAACGGCTACCGAGTTCACTTTCGACGGTTCGATCTCGAGACCGCCGAAACTCAGCCACTGACATTCGACGGCAACAGATTCGATCGACGGGCCAGGCCTGAACCACAGTCGCAACCCGGCTCAGTCGTTGGACGCAAAGTAATCATCTCGGCCGGTTCACTGGGTTCGACCGAAATTCTGCTGCGCTCACGGGACCTCCATCGCACGCTCACGAATTTGAGTCCTGCGCTCGGGACCAAGTTTTCCGGCAATGGCGATTTTCTTTTGGCGGGCGCCCTTGAATCTAATCGCGAAATCGATCCCGGCGCCGGTCCCAGCATTACGGCCGCCATCGACGCTTCGACCGCGAACAACCGGATCATGATTCAGGATCTGGGCTTCCCCGATCCGTTTCTTTGGTATCTGGAGAGCGCGCTGCCTGTGCCTCGACGGCTGAAGAATCTCAGTCTCTTTTTCCGTAAATATTTCATGCGCACGCTCGGGCTCGATCACGGTTACGGTTTCACCGACGGCGCCGACAAATTGTTCAAAGGCGGCGTGACTACGCGTTTCCTACCTGTACTCGGGATGGGCACTGACGCGGCCGACGGGCGCATGGGGCTGTCCGAAGGAAACATCGAGATTGACTGGAACCTCAAACGCAGCCGCGCGATGTTTCGCGAGATGGAAAACGTTTTGAAGGAATTGAGCAAGAGCATCGGCGGCAAGTACATGCCGAGCGTCCTTTGGGGTTGGCCCTGGCGGAAACTTCTGACTGCACATCCGCTCGGCGGCTGCACGATGTCCGACGATCCGAAGGAAGGCGTGGTCAACGAGTTCGGCGAAGTTTGGAACTATCCAAACCTCTACGTTTCGGATGGATCGATCATTCCGACCGCGTTAAGCGTCAATCCGTCGGCAACGATCAGCGCTCTGTCTGAGAGGATCGCCGATCACCTGACGAAGCCCCTATAGAAATTTCTCCGCTAAGCAATAACAATCGGCTTTTCAATCAACTCCGGGTTCGTTGCTTGAGGATCGTCAGACAAAAATGTCGATCCCGTTGCAGCTCCCGATGGCTTCCATTTTCGCGCCACGCGTCGAATTCCGATCGGGAAAATGGTCAGAGCGCCTGCTGGATCAATCTTCAACCTGAGAAAATGCTTCCAGTCCGGGTTTGCCAGAGCTGAAAAAGTCTCGTTCGAATGCCTCCCGAAGAAGTTCAAAGAAATCGTCAGATAAACGCCCATAACGATTGACCCGACGATCCATCCCAATGCAAAAATTACCGCCCCCGTAATCAAGAGTTGGAATGGTGACTTAAACGGAAAGTGCAGCCAGCGCACGCTGGCATAGGTCGCAAACCATCCAATAAAAAATGTTGCGAGCACATGTGAAAAACCGTGCAGAGTGCCGGCGATAATTCGATATGCCTTTGAATGCACGTCCGTGAACATGAGAAAGCCGCCCCAGACGAGAAGGATCCAGAAGACTGCCGTGGGATTCGCAATCGATGCCGCGATTGCCATCTTCATTGCCGGCCACAACTGGCGGAGTCCAAAACGGCTGAGGTTAGTCATTACCGACCAGCACGTCAGCATGTAGAGCATCGCCGTGGCTACTCCAAACCACGGATTGAGAAACAGGAAGCCAAGGTTTTTCCAGGTGAGCTTTTTGGATTCACTCACGGGCGGGAAGCTTTGGCGCAGTTTGTAACCGCCATCAAGTTCGGACACATCGTCACCGTGGGTCGGATGCAGGAAGGCGCCGCCGCCGCCGGCCGTTATTTTTTGTAGCCCTCCGTCCGTGGAGTGACGACGGTAATGATGCAGGTCGCCTGACAGATAGACCGCGATCTTTTGCTTTTCGAAAACTTTCTTGTCGAGAAATTCGAGATTGTTCTCGTTGATCTCGGCGTCGTACTGCTTATAAAGTTTGGCGAAGATCCAGTGCGGCTCGGCAGTGCAAAGGATGATGCGATCGCCTTGACCCATGCGGCTGGCGATGCGCCTGAAAAATTTCACCTGAGGAATATCGATATCGGAATCCAACTGGACATCGACTCCAACCAGCCACCAACGATACGGCAATCTGAGCGCAAAGTAACTACGGCTTTGACGAGTCTTCCAGCCGCCAAACCAACGACGTGAACAGAAGAGGCGCGTAAAAGACACGAGGCTGTCATACCAATCATGATTTCCGGGGACAGCGAATACGTGCGGGTTGGGAGCATCGGTCTTCGGCAATGCCGCCTCGTATGGTTCCAACAAACGCTCGCGATAGGATTTCCGGTTGGCGACCGGATAAACCTGATCGCCTCCGAAGACTAAAACCTCTCCGCGCGGCAGTTGCTCGTCGACGCCCGGCAAACTTAACTGTGGCTGGCCCACCTGACGAGCTATTGAATAGGTCGAGTTCCAACCGTCCCCGGTGTCAGCGACATAATCGATCCAAATCTGATCTCTTGAGCTGTAATCGTGAACACCGTCAGGATCGGAAGTTATGTCGGGAGGGTTCTCGTCTTCCCAGATATTCTCGTCCTGGGAAGGCAGCACCAGCGATTCAGTGATCCGGTAGTCAGCATGGCGACCGAATATCGTCGATACCGCCACATCGACGGCGGTGCGCGCCAGTTGCCGCGGATCATACCAACCCACCATGGGGCACATCGCCGGTTTTTTGTTGTCAGTCATCTATCGGCTCCTTTGGAAGATAGTCCCGAATCAAAACGCTCGTGGCGTATCGTCTGGGACCAACGCGGCTGAGTAGCGAGTATGCTGATGTATGTCAGAGGCTCGTGAGATTCAGCCTTGTTTGCGGGCGCAACATATGCGCAGACGGCTGAAAAGTCAATGGATTTTCAACCGCTGGTTGTTGAGCCTCAATATCTAGTGTTAACCAGCAAGAAAGAGGCAAACGAACGTCACCATTTTTTTCACTTCAGAGTGTTAGAATCTCCGAGTCCAAGAGGGAAGTGAGGCGAAGCATGGCGAAAAATCTAAGAGACTTGAAGGAAGCAAAAATTGAACGCCCGCCGCGACTCAAGTTGTCTGCGAAGGAATCCCTAAAGCGAACACAGGAGTTCGACAAACGAAAGGAGCAGTTCATTGCCGCTGTTCGAAAGGGCAGGAGTTGAAGTTTATTTTGCCCGACCTTCCACATGCGCGGTACCAGGATTTGCTAACCGCCCTCACGAGTGAATTCACACACACTTTCGGGGGTTGCACAATAATTCACGGCTTGGCTGGTAGTTATCTGTCATCGGCTGGTTTAGCTGTTCGGGATCGAATCAACCTCATCTACACAGACACTCCGTACTCGTTCAAAGACAACTTTGAAATCGTTTCCACCTACGCACATGAGTTGAAGACCGCGTCTTTCGCCGCGCTCGAAGAGGAGGCGATCCTTGTGGCAGCAATCCCATCTATCACACGGCATGAGGTCATTCCAGATCTTGTCGAGGGATTCTCGCGTGACTCGCCACGGAAATACTCCAGCGTCCTAACTCATCTGGCATACCTTTGCTTCCTTCGCTAAACTCAAGCCCATGTCTGAATCTCAATCTCTACCGATGAACTTCGGGGGCATCGCCGAAGAAGAGTTCTCGAGTTTCGATGCTTCGCGAATTTTGGTTTGGCCCATCAGTTATGAAGGCACCGTCTCGTATGGCGGCGGGACCGGACAAGGCGCCGCGGCAATCATCGACGCGTCACGCAACATGGAACTCTATGACGAAGAGACTGACGCTGAGGTTTACAAGCTGGGAATTCATACGCTCGATGAGTCACCGTCCGTCGATCCGCCTGAGCGAATGATGAGTTCACTCTATGCGCGGGCGAACGAATTAGTCTCAAGCAACAAATTCGTGACCATGATTGGCGGCGAGCATTCTGTCAGCGCGCCGGTCATTCGCGCGCACGCTGAGAAGTATCAGAATCTTTCGGTGCTGCAAATCGACGCGCACGCAGACTTGCGCGACACCTATGACGGGACGCCTTACTCGCACGCATCGATCATGGCCCGGGTCGTCAAAGACTTGCGGATCCCGTCCGTGCAAGTTGGGATTAGATCGATTTCCGTCGATGAAGCACGCGCGCTCGACGGTCTGCCGACGAAAATCTTCTGGGCGAAAGACATCGTCGGTAAGATTGACTGGTGGGACGATGCGGTCGACGGGCTCACGGAGAATGTTTATCTGACGGTAGACATCGACGGACTTGATCCTTCTTTGGTTTCAGCTACGGGAACGCCCGAGCCTGGCGGGCTGGGATGGTACGAAACGATTGGTCTGATTCGGACCCTCGCGCGGAAACGCAAAATCGTGGGAATGGATTTGACTGAGTACTCGTACGTTGAAGGGCAGAACGCGTCTGCGTTTCTGTGCGCAAAGTTGATCTACAAGACACTCGCGTTTGTGTTTGAGAAAGAGACTGAGCGAGTGCGCTTAGGTACGCATGCCACCGGCGTGCCTTAATCACGCGTGATCGATTTGCCGGAAGCACGCCAGCGGCGTGCGTACCGTCAAGTCAATTTCCTCTTATACGCTTCTTTCAATCCTGACTGTGCCTGGTCGTGCGCATCATAAACATTCGGCCGCGCCAGAACCGCCCGGTATTGCACCAGCGCGTCGTTACGCTTACCTGCTAAATCCAAAGCTTTCGCCGCGTAGAGATGCGCCATTGTTGCCATTCCCTGCTGCGCGCCCGGCGCTGACGCTGAAGCGAGGAACTCGCGCGTCGCGCGATCGAATTGTCCCGCCGTCATCAAAGCTTCGCCGTACTTGAAGTGAATCAGATCGAGAAAGCGGACCGCCGTGTCGCGCACTGCTTTGTCTTTTAGCAGCGATTCAAATGTCGCGAAGGCTTCACTTTCAGTAGGCGTAATCGCCGTTGATTTATTTGCCTCGCGCTCCATTGCCGCCTGCGAAACCAGCGCGTCAGCGGTTTCGAGACGATACAGATAATTGCGTGGGTACTTCGCTGCTAATTCTTTGGCGTAGCCCGCCGCCTCACCAAATCGCTTTTCGCGTGTGTACAAAACGATCAGCAAGGTCTTCGCCTCGTCGTGCACCCAGTTCCCTTCTTTCGCCACTCGTTCAAGCGTCGCCAGTCCTCGCTTCTTCGATCCGCGAAAACCAAACATGCCGGCGGCAATCTTTACCGGCAAAGGCAGCGCGCCCACCGTGTAGTCGTAAAGACCGATCGTGATCTCAGCATCACGATATGAAGGATCGAGTTTGATTACTTCGCGATGTTTATCGACCGCATCCGATCCATCTTTCAACGCCGCAAAGTGGCGGCGTTCGACCGCCTCTTCAAAGGCAGCCTTCAAGCCTTCGATCGCACCCATGAAGTAGAGCGCTTCGACTTCCTTCGGAAATTGTTTAAGCCGCGCTTCGGTTAGTTGACGGGCTTGGCGAGTCAGCGTGCGAAACTCATCCACCACTTTCGGATCGACTTTGTCGTCGCTGGTTGAATAGAACGTATCGTCGCTGCCGTAAAGCGATGACTGCATACGGCGAGTTTGATACAGGGTCTCGGCCCAAAGCGTGTCCGCCAGGAATTGCGGCCCAGCCGGATAGCTGGGAAACGCCACCGCCATCTCTTTGAAACTCTTGCGGGCCGCGTCGTAATCGAGATTGAACAGCGCTTCCGAGCCGGCGACTCGCAAGGTCTCGAACCTGGCGCGCTCGGCTTCGCTGAGCCAGGGAGACGCGGCCTCTTGCCCATAAGAAATCGCCGGCACTGCCAGCAGCGCCAACAAAACAAAAAATCTAACGCGAACTTTCGTCATTAACTTACCTCAATTATGAACTTCATGATCACGCTTGCCGGTCGCGAGCTTACGGAGCCACGTACACGGCCTTGGTTTGCTTCCTGAATCGTGCGGCCGCGCCGCCGGCTGTGCCCCCAATCAGCCCGCCCATCACGCCGCCAACCAGTTTCCCTAAACCCGGATCGTCAGAACCCGGATGATCGGCAGTTGATCCGATCGCGATTCCGACGCCGATGCCGACCGCCGCGCTCACCAGCGGGAGCAGCCAGCGATTCTTGCGCTTTCTCACCTCGGCGATCTCATCGCGCGAGAAATTGATTGTGCGTTGCCCCTGCACCGCAAAATCTGCTTCGACGAACAGCATATCGTCGTTGGCGACTCGTTTTTCTCCGGCAACCTCTCGTCCGTTCCTGGTAATCACGACGATCTTCGTTCCGGACTTCAGCTTAACTACATTGTTCCAGTCGGCGAGTGGCTTCTGAGCGAACAGCGTGCTCGGGATCAACAACAAGACCAGAACAATTGCCGTCAGTGTTTTCCGCGACTTCATCTTGGTTTCCTTTCGACGCTAACCCTGAAGCCGCTTTGTTGGGGGCTTCAGTCTGAAAAGCTCTCGAGGTACTTCACCCCACTTCCGGTATTGAACAACACCACAGACTCGCCAGACCTTATCGATCCGCCTGCCATCATTTGTTTTAGAGCCGGTAGACAGGCCGCGCCTTCGGGCGCGCAAAAAATTCCTTCTGCGGCGCCAATCTCTTTCGTTGCTTTGATCAGTTCTTCATCGGTCACAGCGATCGCGGTCCCGCCTGATGCGCGCAACGCGTCAATGATCAAAAAATCGCCGATCGCTTTCGGCACGCGAAGTCCTGACGCAGTCGTGTGCGCATTCGGAAACTCTTCGGCAAAGCGCTTTCCTTCTTCAAAGGCTTTCACAATTGGCGCGCAACCGGCGGCCTGGACCGTGACCATGCGCGGCCGCTTCGATCCGATCCAACCCATTTGCTCCATCTCATCAAACGCCTTCCACATTCCGATCAACCCGGTGCCGCCACCTGTCGGGTAAAGGATCACGTCAGGCAGTTGCCAATCGAATTGCTCAGCCAGTTCGTAACCCATTGTCTTCTTGCCTTCGATCCGATAGGGCTCCTTCAAAGTCGAAACGTCGAACCAGCCTTCAGCCTCTTTGCGCCGTCCGACTTCAGCGCCGCAATCCGTAATCAAGCCATCCATCAAAGTCACGTGCGCGCCGGTCTGTTCGCATTCGATCACGTTCGCGCGCGGAGTGTCTTTGGGCATAAAGATATGTGCTTCCATTCCGGCACGGGCGGCGTACGCCGCGAGCGCTCCGGCCGCGTTACCCGCCGAAGGCACCGCGAGTTTCCCGACGCCCAATTCTTTGGCCATCGACACCGCCGCCGTCATGCCCCGCGCTTTGAAACTCTGTGTCGGGTTCTGTCCCTCGTCCTTGATGTACAGCTCTTTCAATCCAAGCTGCTGGCCCAGCCGCGATGCGTGCACGAGCGGCGTGAATCCTTCGCCTAAACTCACCACGTTCTGGTCGCGATCGACCGGCAAAACTTCGCGATACCGCCATAAATCCGCCTGCCTTCCTTTCAACGATTCCTTTGTCAAAGAACCAGCCGCGCTCGCTAAATCGTAACGAACCAGCAGCGGCTTTCCGCATTGACTGCATAAGTTGTGCAACCGTCGTGCCTCGTGGCGCAGTCCACAGGCAGCACATTCAAGATGAGTGACATTCATTAGGTTTCTGGGCCTTTCGCAAAAAAGTCTTAGGGCCGAACATGATAGCGTTTTGCGGGGGAATCCGTCAGGTGGAGTGGGAATTTTGCGGCGTCAGAAGCCCGACCGTCAGGGAGGGCAAGTCTCGCAAGGCAGCTGGTTAAGGTGAAAGGGGTCTGAACGGTAAAGTTGCCCTCCCCGACAGCCGGGCTTCTGACACTGAATGTCTCAGTTTGGCTTTGCGTGTCTTTGCGGCTTCGCGTCTTTGCGTGAAATGACTTCTTCCGCATAGTAGTTCTCACGCGAAGGCGCAGAGCCGCAAAGAAAACCGCAAAGTAGACACTACGTGACACGGTCGTCGCGTGCACTTTAATGCGTCCAAGGTTAAGCTTGTCTTCGCAATCAAAGATCAAAACCAGGAGACGACAGCAGATGCCAAATCGCACGGCAACTATTCAAACTAACAAAGGCACGATCAAATTCGAATTGCTTGAAGACGACGCACCGAAAACTACAGAGAACTTTCGCCTGCTGGCGGAGAAGGGTTTCTATGACGGCGTGATCTTTCATCGCGTCATTAATGGGTTCATGATTCAGGGTGGTGATCCGACGGGCACCGGACGCGGTGGAGAATCTGCGTGGGGCGGCCGGTTTAATGACGAGATTGATTCTTCATCTGAAGTCTATCGTGTCGGTTACAAAGCAGGCACCGTGGCGATGGCCAACGCTGGTCCGAACACCAACGGCTCACAATTTTTCATCATGCACGTTGATTATCCGCTGCCGCCGAGTTACACAATTTTCGGGCGCGTGACTGAAGGCCAGGACGTCGTCAATGATATTGCGACTTCAAAAACCAGCTCTGGTGATCGGCCGGTATCGGAAGTGAAGATGGAAAAAGTCACAGTCAGCGAGTAAGCAAGTGGCACGGGCGTCCCGCCCGTGTATCACGCGCAGGATGCGCGTGCCACTACCGACCATGCTATCGTCGGGCTGAGTCGGTAGCCGCGCCTTGCGTCATTGCCGCATCGCGAATTGTTTCAGTTACAAAATCTTTTCCCGCCGCGACTGATTCTTCCAAACTCATGCCCCGGGCCAGGCATGCGGCGATTGCTGAAGACAGCACACAGCCCGTGCCGTGGACCGGGGAGGATTCAATCCATTCGCCGCTGAAAACCTTCACGTCACCCTCAGCGTCGAGGACGTCAATCGCAAATCCGGGTGCTTCTTCGGATTCACTGTTGAGGTGTCCGCCTTTAAGCAACACCGCCTGCGCACCCATCGCGCGAATCATCGCCGCCGCCTCGCGCATATCGGCTTCGCCGGCGATTCGCAATCCGGTCAGGGTCTCTGCTTCCGGAATGTTCGGCGTCAACAACCGAGCTAAAGGCATCAACTCAGTCACGAGCGCATCGACAGCTTCTTTCTCCATCAACGCATAACCCGAACTGGATTGCAGGACAGGATCGATGACCGGCGCGGGCAGGTCGGTTTCGGCCAGTAGTCGCGTGATTTCCAACACCAATTCTGCGGTCGGCAGCATGCCTATCTTCACTGCGGCGATTCCACCCTCTGCAACGACCGGAAGGATTTGGGCGCGTAGAGATTCGGCTGTTTCATGAGTGGCCCCGAAGATTCGTTCCGAATTCTGAAAAGTGAGCGAAGTGATGGCCGCCGCAGGACGTACACCGAAATGAACAAAGGTCCTGACGTCGGCAATGATGCCGGCGCCGCCGGAGGGATCAAGGCCGGCGATTGTCAGCGCTATCGGTTCTTTCGTTGGCGTCATTTGAGGGTATGAAGACTGCTCTCGAACCGCTTCACGATCGGGACCTTGCCTTTACGCGTGAAAGCGAAACCCTCCGCGCGCAAGAGGCGAGTCTGCTGCTCGGCGCCTCCGGGAAACTTTGGATTTAATCCGCCGTCGTCTTTGACTACGCGCCAGTAGGGAGTCAATCTTTGGCGGCCGTCGGCGCGATCCTCTTCCGCTGCTTCAGCCGCGATGCGAACGAAAATTCCTGTAGTTAGCGGACAGGTCACCTCCACTTCAAACTCAGCTGCCAGCTTTCGCCGCAACTCACCGACGGTTACGAGCTTGCCTTTGGGGACTTTGCGAATCAGTTTGTCCACCAGCGTCGGCGTTGGTATGAGCATCGTGCCTTTTCCGAAACGCGACATCTTTAGCGGGATGTCTACGACTTTGGGTTCCTGCGGCTTCTCAAGTTTTTCGCGCCAACTAGTTCGACTCTTCATCACGAACTCCTTTCGCGCATTTTCTGATCGCGGCGGCTACCGTCTCGAGGGTTTGTGGTTCGCTAAATAAGCTAATGCCTGCGATGCCGCTTGCCCCAGCTTCGAAACATTGTTGGGCGTTGCTCACTGAAACGCCGCCCAATGCGAGCACGGGGAAGGCACCAAGATTACCGCAGACTACGGAAAATTTCTCCAGGCCGAGCGGTGGTCCAAATTGCTCTTTCGATATTGTTGGGAAGATGGGCCCTAAAACGATAAAGTCTGCGTCCTGTTCAGAAGCCTGATACGCCTCCTCCCAGGAGTGCGTCGAAGCACCGATCAGAAAGTTGTCGCCGAAACTTTTCCTGATCACGGCCACATCCAGCGACTGCGTCGTGAGATGCACGCCATACGCGCCCGCCCCGGCCGCAATATCAGCGCGATCATTAATCAAGATTCGCGTTGACGATTCGCGAGTTATTTCGACGGCGCGTTCGGCGAGTTCAAACAAGGCACGGGCGCCAAGTCTCTTCTCGCGAATTTGAACCAGGTCTATTTCCGCCGCCGCCGCGGCTTTGATTTGAAGCAGGAGGTCCTGAAATTCCGGGCTCGTTGGCGAGGTTGTTTCAGTGGTTGCGCCGCGGGTAATCAGATAAAGGATCGGTGGTGACAGGTTTTTCGACATCTGTTGGCGCGGTTTCAGCCGGTCTCGGTGGCGAGCTTTTCACAGCAGGCGCGCCGGCGTCCAGCGCGCGAACGGTTCGTCGAAAATTGAACAACTCCCATACACCCATCCCCAAATTCAAAATCCCCACACCGGAAACAGCTCCGCGCACCCAGCCCGAGGCAACGAATTTCTGGATACCGAAACCGACCTTGTGCGAAGCGAGCACCAGAAAATAATTGTTACCCCAATCGCTCAGTCCCCACCAGCCGTGCGGGACCCATGGCAAAACGGTGAGCACAATGCCGATCTCAAAACAGAGGATTATGTAAAAGATTACCGACAGCCGTGACGACATATTTCGTTTCCTTCGAAACAAAAATACCACAAAGCTAAGCCGTATGTCTTAGCCTCGTGGTTGATTTAGGTTCAGAGGTCAGCCCCTGAAGCTCAGGTTAGCGTTTCTTGACTGGAGCGCAAACGTCCCGGTTGCTCGCGTTGCGTCAGGAATGCTTGAATGCAAGCGAGGACGCTTGCGCTCCAGTCAGATTGAGATTCCTAAGCCATCCGCGTTTCGAGAGCTTTGAGTCTTTCGTTCACGCCGCGATAGGAAACGTTCACTCCGTAAATTTCCGTAAACAAATCTTTGGCCCGATCCAAATCGCCTGCTCGCTCGTAGGCGGCGGCGAGATCGAATCTCAAAGCCTGGCGCTCGTCATCGGACGTGTTCGGACTGCCCAAACCCTGAATGAACCATTTCACAGCCAGTTGCGGTACGCCCTTCTGCATAAAGCAATGTCCCAGCAGGTTGCAGCATTGGAGATACCTCTGCGTGCCGTCGTCAGGTGAACATAACCCAATCGCGATCTGAAATTCTTCCAGCGCTTCTTCGAACAAATCCATTTCCTGGTAGGCTAAACCCAGATTGTAATGCGTCTCGTAATCGCCGTTACCGTTCGTCTCAGCTTCGGCTGAGACTCGATACTCCTCGAATATTTCAGCCAAACCGGGATCAATTACCTGGGCGGGCGTCGCATTGCCGTTGCCGCTGCTGGCAGGACTTTCGTTGATGATTATCGCTGGCGATGGATCGGGTTCCGCCGTTGGAACATCAAATTCAAAAGTTGCCTCGGCTGCTGGTGGCAGTGACTCGCCGGCCGCCAGGCTGTTGAGTTGCTCTCGCCGGCGCCGGATGTCTTCATGTTCTCCGAACTGTCTCTCCAGCAGATCCAAAGTGTCCAGAGCAATGTCGGCATAACCTTGCGCGATATAGAAGTCGACGCTCTCCAACTCCTGCGCGCGAATCATCGCATGACGATCTTCGTCCTCCGGAATCGACTCGGCCGCCGGCTCGTCAGACAAAGACGCCAGCTCCTCGGCAACGACGGCTTCAAATGTGAAGCCACGCTCAAGCTGCATATCTTCGCCGGCTACCTCATTCCGCAGTTCCGCCATGTCGGCCACGGCATTCCATTCAAATTCGGTTTCGCCGTCGGCCAAAGAGTGCCCTTCCGTTTCCGGCGCAGCTTCATACGCCGAGGATTCGGCTGGTGCCGAAGCAGCAGGTTCGAATTCCGGCAGCATCTCGGCCGCGGCATCTTCTTCGGCGCCGCCAAGTTCATTGAGACGCTCGGCGTAATGAGTAATTTCCGGAGACAGCCTGGTCAACTGGGTCAGCGCATAGCGCTCGTCCTTTTCCAGACCAGCCGCCTGGGCCGCTTCAGCGAGGCGTTCAAGTGCCCCTTTCAAATTCTCCATGTCGCGCTGCCACCAATGCGCGCGCACTAATAAACGAAGGGCTTGAACGTTATCCGAATCGCCGGTAAGCAGTTCTTCGACGATCTCGAGCAGTTGAGTGTCTTCGCGCTCGGCCAACATCTGCTCAGAAATGCCGGCAACGACTCGCACTGCATCCTCAATGTGGTCGGTTTGCAGGTAAAGACGCGCAACTTCGAGCAAACGCAGATAGAGGGTCCCGTCGTTGGCGATTAATGAAAGGATAACAGCTTCGGCCTGTTCAGGATCTTCGGCTTCGAGATACGCGCGGGCCAGCATCGAGAGTAAATCGGCGTCTCCGGGATTTTCCCTGGATGCCGATGCGACAATCTCTGCGGCTTCATAAGCGGTTCCTCGAGCCACATGGGTATCGAGCACGCCTCTTAATGTTTCCCGATCGGCTGGATCGATCTTCAGCGCTTTGCCAAAGACTTCCAGCGCCTCATCCAAAGACCCGCGCCCTAATAGATTCTGACCTGCCTCCGTGAACGAGGCTGCGGCTTCTTTAGACATGCCCTCGTTCAAATAGCTTTCGGCCAGCTTGACCCGAACCTCAGTGTTCTGCGGATCCAGATCAGCGATCTTTCGCAATACCTCGAGTCCCTCTTGCGTGGCGCCGGCCTGGGCATGGGCATTTGCCACAATCAAATAATGCGCCCTGGCCTCGATAACCAAATCCTGTTCGGCGTAAAGGTCGGCGAGAGACGTCGCGATCTCAATGTTGCCCGGTTGCAGGCGATCGATCTTTTTGAACATTGCGATCGCCTTCAACGCAAAATCCTGCTCACGATAATGCTCGGCGATGCGGCGAAAACAAGAAATCGCCGCCGCCTGATTCCCGGTGCGCACCTGCAGGTCGCCGAGAATGTTCAGAGTCGTGAAATCTTCGGGCTCGCTCTCAACGATTTTGGAATACTCTTTTATGGCCGCAGGAATTTTCCCGGTTTCGAGATACCTCTCGGCCGCGCGCAAAGTCTTTGCCTTATCGAACGCCATGTTTTGAGAATCGCGGAATGAATTTGTTGCGGCGAAGGGGTTGCCTGACGCCATTGGAGGAACACCGGACGATAGCAGTACCGAAAGCCGCATTGGAGCGTGGCGGCAGTCCTAAGCTAACACGGTAGCCTTGACGTGTCAACGACGTTTTTCTGTGGCCAACGCAGGTAAAACCGCGAGGTTTCGCTGAGATTTTGGCTAGATCACGTCCGCAAAATTCTTACGAGTGCGAGCAAACCACCAGTATCCAACCAGGAAAGCTACCCCAGCGAAGGCCATAAAGTAGGCCAAGCCCCACCAATCCGGCGCCATGCCCTCGAGCATAAACCTGCGATAATTGCGAACCAGCGGCGTAAACGGGTTCAGATTCACCGCTGCGCGATAACGCTCCGGCACCAGCGATTCCGGATAAATGATCGGGGTCAGGTACATCCAGGCCATCAATGCCAGCGCGATTCCCTGCACGATGTCGCGAACAAAAACACCCAGCGACGCAACCAGCCAGGAGATGCCGCAGGTCGCGATAAGCTGGGGAAGCAGAACTAAAGGCAGTAAGACAAGCGTCGCGTGAAGTTCTCGGCGCAGGATGATGACCGCGACGATCAGCACCAGCGTGCCAAACAATTGATTGGTGATCGACGCCAGACAGATTGAGACCGGCAACGTCTCAAGCGGAAAGACGACGCGTTTGACCAGGTTGGCATGCGAGACAATAGTGCTGGCGGAAAGCTGTAACGATTCCTGAAACGCATTCCACGGCAACAGTCCACAAAACAGATAAAGCGCATAGTCCCACTGTGAACCGCTGGCGCCGAACCTTGCTTTGAAGATACCGGAAAAGATCAACGTAAAGATGATGATCATGACGATGGGAGTTAACAGAGCCCAGAGTATTCCAAGGATTGAGCCACGATAGCGCGCAGCCAATTCGCGTCTGGTCAGCGAAAGAATCAGATCCGCGCGTCCGGGCAGTTGCCACAGCGGTCGCCAAACGGCGCGTCGTGCTGTCTGCGCAGAGATCATGCTAGAGATTGTCAGCGGTGCGCGACGATGAAGTACTTAGCGTCTCACGAAACGCGTTGAGGAAGGTCTCCATTTCGGATTGCTTGCCGATGGTAACGCGCAGGTGATTCGGCAGTGATGAAAACACACGACCTACCTGCACATTTCTCTGCCTCAGCCCATCGATCACCGGACGCACAGGCTGCTTCAAGTCGATCATCATGAAGTTGGCCTCTGAAGGAATCTGTTGATAGCCAAGTTTCGTTACCTCGTCCGAAACGAATTGCCTCGTTTGCTTATTCAGCCGACGGCTGTTCGCGACTTGATCAGGATCGTTAAGACTTGCGATGGCCGCAGCCATGGCCAGAATGTTGACGCTGTCCCAACTTAGATGAGGTCGCATGCGCTGCAGCGTTTCCTTCTGTGTTATGCAGTAGCCGCAGCGCAATCCCGCCATGCCATAGATTTTTGAAAACGTCCGCGCGACGATCAGGTTCGGATGGTCCTTGATTAGCGGAATAACGCTTTCATAGTCAGGACTGTCGGCGTAATGAAAGTATGCTTCGTCGACGAGGACTATTGTCTGCGGCGGCACCTTTTCGATAAATCTGCGCATGTCGTCCTTCGGCGTGATGCTCGCCGTCGGGTTATTCGGATTGCAGATATAGATCAGACCCTCGCGAGCGGCGGACAACATCCGCGGCAGATCGTGACCGAAGTTCTTGTTCAAGGGAATTTTGACTACGCTGGCTCGATTAACACGAGCGTGGTTCACAATCGCTTCATATGTTGGATCGGCAACGACCAGCGTTCCGCGGCCGGGAACAAATGTCAGGGCGGGCCCGCGCGTTGGTTTCGATAATTCAATCGGAATACGACTTCCGGTTGCCGGCCCGGTAAATGCCGACGCGCAGATTTTCAGAATCTCGCCAGAGCCATCTCCGAGAATGATCTGATCCCGGTTGACGCCATTGATTTTCGCAATCGTTTCAAGGAGCGTGTCCGCATGCTCATCCGGGTAACGCCATACCAGTTCAAACGCCTCCGTCATAGCTTTCAGGGCATGAACTGATGGGCCATACGGATTTTCGTTTGAGTTCAGACGCACAACAGTTGCAGCCGCTGAACTCCGCACACCGAAGGATTTGGAAAGCGGTTCGTTGGATAGCACGACATTCGGCTGCGCCACCACGCTTGCGGCACCTACGCCCATCAACTGAGCAAATCTGCGTCGAGACATCGAAGCGAGTTTTGACATTTGAAAACCTCCGCGGGTATTTGATCGCGCTGCATTATCCTTCACGTCCGCCTGCGAAACAAAGTGATTCGGAAAGGCGAATCACTGAGATGCCTGCGATTTCCAGTTGTGATAGGCTGGCTTTACCACGATGCAGGAAAGGAATTCGACGAGTTTGTTTCCGGAAATGGCGGAAGTCAGCAGTATGAACGCCGCATCCTCGACGGCAGCTCCGTTAGCTGATCGAATGCGTCCGCAGACCCTCAACGAGTTTGTAGGGCAGGAACATCTCGTGGGCGAAGGCCGGGTCTTAAGGCGGCTAATCGAAGGCGGAACAGGATTGCCTTCTTTGATTTTTTGGGGCCCACCGGGAACAGGCAAGACAACGTTGGCGCGTTTGCTGGCGGAGCGAAGTGACGCCCGCTTTGTCGCGCTGTCGGCCGTATTCTCAGGCGTGAAGGATTTGCGCGGGGCCATTGCTGAGGCTCGTCTGAATCGTCAGCGCGGGCAACGAACGATTCTTTTCATTGATGAGATTCATCGTTTCAACAAAGCGCAGCAGGACGCGCTGCTGCCGGCGGTCGAAGATGGAACCGTAACTCTGATCGGCGCAACGACTGAAAATCCTTCTTTCGAAGTTATCAGCGCGCTGTTATCCAGATCGCGCGTGCTGGTTCTGAATCCCCTGAGCGAAGATGACATCACAACTATCATTCGGCGCGCGGTGGAGAACGAGGAGCGCGGCCTGGCTCGCTTCAAAGCAGCAATATCCGACGAGCTAACGGATCGGCTCGCACACTTATCCGGAGGCGACGCGCGTGTCGCGCTCGCTGCGCTCGACGCTGCCGTAGCCGCGACGAAACCGGATGCTCAAGGTGTCCGAACAATCACTCACGAAACCTTGATCGAGGCCCTGGGCCGCGCACAATTCGGCTACGACAAGGGCGGCGAAGAGCACTACAATCTGATATCGGCTCTGATTAAGTCGCTAAGAAACTCAGATGTGAACGCCTCGCTTTACTGGCTCGCGCGTATGATCGAGGGCGGTGCGGATCCGGTGTTCATCGTGCGGCGGCTTTGCATTCTGGCGTCAGAAGATATTGGCCTGGCTGATCCTCAGGCGATGGTCCAAGCGGCTGCGGCCGCAGAGATCGTGAAATTAATCGGAATGCCGGAAGGTCTGTTTCCTTTGACGCAGGCTACAATCTATTTGGCCCGCGCGCCGAAATCGAATGCCATTTTGCGGGCTTATTCAGCAGCGCACAACGATGCAGCCGAGACTGCGCGCGAACCTGTTCCTTTGCATCTGCGCAATGCGGCGACACCACTCATGAAACACCTGGGCTATGGCAGAGAGTATCGTTACGTGCATGAGGACGCCGGCGCTCAGACGGAGATGTCGTGCCTACCTGAGAAACTCAAAGGACGAATTTATTTTGGAGAGAATGAAACCACAGAGGACACAGAGAAGAACTTAGAGGAAAAGACCGAGAGCTGATTTCGGTTCCCCTTCTTATGTCTTCTCGGTGTCCTCTGTGGTGAAAACCCTATGGAACGTAAATCACCAAAAGAACTTGCCTTTCTCCACGACCTTTACATCGCTACTGACTGGGGCGAGCGTTTTGCTGAATTAGTCGACGCGCACATAGAGGTTCCTGAAGAAGGCCGCGCTCTTTATGTTGAAGCCGGCACCGGCGGACATGCATTGGTGCTACAGGAACGGGCGGGTGCGAAACTCGAACTGACGTGTGTGGATCAGAATGATGAATGTCTGGAGGTTGCGCGCGCCAAGGCGATGGCAGTTCATGAATCAACAAAGTTTCAGCGCGAGACCATCCAATCATTGTCCTTCGGCGAAGACCAATTCGATTTCGTGCTCGGCAACGCGTCCTTTGTTTTGTCCGAGGCTGTAAAGCCCATGCTCGCGGAAATGGTGCGCGTGACCAGGCCGGGCGCGACTGTCGCCTGGTGGCTGCCAACCTTTTCCAGCTTTGGCGAATTCTTCTCCATCTATTGGGAGGCGCTGCAGAGCGCCGGGTTGGACGACCACGGTGTGGAAGTCGAACACATGATTACGGCTCTGCCCTCGATCTCCGAAGCCGAGCAGTGGGCGGCGGACGCAGGCCTGATTGACATAACCTCATGGACCGCAGTCGAAGAGTTCGATTACGACTCAGGCGAACAGTTTCTCAACTCCCCACTGATTACGGATTTTCTCCTGCCGAACTGGCTCGAACCTGTGCCCGCCGCCGCGCGTGAGCGAGTCACACAGGAACTGGCGCGCATCATCGATGAAGAACGGCACAGCGGCGAGTTTGGATTGACGTTGAAAGCAACGTTGATCGTGGGAAAGAAAAGCCAGATTCAATAGATGTGTAGCGCGGGCTGTCCAGCCTGCGCTGTCTTTCATCAACACGCAGCCTGGACAGTCTGCGCTACTTCTTCGCCTTTTGAGACACCAGCGCGCCTGCATCGGATTGTCCGGAATAAGATTTCGCGAATCTGCTTCCTTCAGAAATAAGGCGAGCGCGAAAGACGTCATCTTCCGCGCTCGTCAATCATTTTCAAAATGCGGTGGCGCCTTTTGAATCCATCGGGATTCATTCCCCAGGCGTAAACGCCTGGGCTACGGAAAAGTCATTCAAATGCGGCACTAGCTAGGAATGCCTCGCGCCTGGCAGCGTCTCTACTTATCTCCGCTATCGATCGATCTTCTTCGCCTCGTCCGCTCGCATTTGTTGCGCGCGCCGGCGGGCTTCTTCAAACAACGCTTCGTCGTCCACCGATTCAAGCTTTGATTTCGAATCAGACGCACCCTCGCCCTCTGAGATGCCTTCTTTGAATGCCTTCTTACTTTGGCCCACTGCTTTGGCTAATTGTGGCAATTTCGATCCGCCGAAGAGCAGGATGATCGCAGCCACTACCAGGACCACGATCCATTCAGTACCGATTACCAACAGCGTAACTTTCATCATGATTCTCCCAGCGGCGATTTAGCCCAAGTCAGGCACGCACGCATAACTCCCTGTGGCCATCGGACTCGTAGAATAAATATTTGCGCCACGTCACATCGGCGCGGCCAATGTAGCGCATGATTTGACGATTAACGTGAAGCGAAAACGCGCGTGGGCGTCGCAGCAGATCCATTCCCGATTCTTCGGGCGTGCGGTTTCCCTTCTTATGATTACAACGCTTGCAGCACGCCACCAGATTATCCCAGGACGATTCACCGCCACGCGAACGCGGCACAATGTGATCGAGAGTCAACTCAGACGGCGCAAACTGTTTACCACAATACTGACAACATGAATGATCGCGCAGCAGAATGTTCTTGCGCGAAAGCGATCGACGTTCGAACGGAATATGCCGGTACTCTGTCAGACGAATGACAGAAGGCGCGTGCATGATGATTCTTTGCGAATGCAACATATGACCGTTGTGCTCTTCCATACGCGCCACGCCTTTGAAGATCATCACCACCGCGCGGCGCTCGGTGCACACGTTGATGGGCTCAAAGGAAGCATTCAGAACTAAAACGCGCGCATTCATGGTTGAGGCGATATTACGCGAGGCCGCCGGAATGTGTCAAAAATGTGCCCGGTACGCACGCCTCCAGCGTGCCCGGTCGAGGTTTGGTACGGGGGAGGCGTACGTACCAAAATCATCTAAAGTTGTCCGTTGCTTCGACCAGGGCGCTGAGGTTTCCCGGCTCCATAATCGAATGGCCCGCATCAGGCGTGATATGCAGTTCGGCTTCAGGCCACGCCCGATGCAGGTCCCACGCGCTCGTCATCGGGCAAACGACGTCATAGCGGCCCTGGACAATCACGCCCGGAATATGGCGAATCTTTTTGATGTTCTCAATCAGATAGTTTTCAGTCGGGAAGAAACAGTTGTTCATGAAGTAATGACACTCAATCCGCGCAAATGCCTGCGCGAAAGTCGGATCGGCGAACCGTTCGATCGAATCCGGATCGAAAAACAATTTTGAAGTCGAGCCTTCCCAAATCGACCACGCGCGGGCAGCTTCGATGCGCACCTTTTCATCCTCACTGGTGAGCCGGCGATAATAAGCACTCACCATGTCGCGCCGTTCCTCTTCCGGAATGACCTTCAAGTATTCTTCCCACACGTCAGCAAAGATCCAACTGCAACCTTGCTGATAGAACCATTTGATTTCTGAGGGCCGACACAGAAAGATTCCGCGCAGGACTAACTCTGTGGCACGTTCCGGATGTGTCTCAGCATAAGCGAGCGACAGCGTGCTGCCCCACGACCCGCCGAAGACCTGCCACTTCTCAATGCCCAGATGCTCGCGCAGCTTTTCAATATCCGCGACCAGATCCCACGTCGTGTTTTCCTCAATCGAAGCATGCGGCGTGCTCTGCCCCGACCCACGCTGATCAAACAGCACGATGCGATAAGCGGACGGGTCGTGGAACTGTCGATACTCCGGCGTCAGTCCGCCACCGGGGCCACCGTGCAGAAACACGACCGGCTTACCGTTCGGGTTGCCGCACTGTTCGTAATAAATTTCATGAAGGTCCGACACCTTGAGACGACCGGTGTCGAAAGGCTCGATTACAGGGTAAAGGGTTCTGAGTTTCGTCATGGTCTCCGCGTTATTTTCACTAAGCTCTCGACTCGTCATCAGCGGCGGTTTCAGATTTTTCTTTGAGGCAAAGCTTAAGTCTATCCAGATACTTTTCGAGTTGGTCAACCTGATCGATTGTTGTGTTCGTTTTCCACGACCCAGCGGGATCATAGATGACGAACTTGGAGAATGCCGGCTCATGTAAAATGTAATCTCTTACAGCCGAGGAAAATTCGCGAGATCCAAACCCCTCTGCCCGACTGATTCTTTTTTCGATGGAAGCTATACTGGTCCTTATCTCGGAGATCGCTGAGAGCATGTCCGCCAAGGAGCGTCTCTCCGGGTTATCGCTTTGCTTCAACAGTTGAAGATTAAGAGCCACGGATATGGGCGTGTCAATTTGCAAGGTGCTGTTTTCCGCTGCTCTTACTTGGTTAATGATTTCTTTCTTGGCGCCTTCAACACTGTCTAGATCGCGATGATCTAGGGTAATAGTTCGCGTACCCGCGACATCAAAAGGCAACGGCTCCCCCTTTCGGATAATTTGAACAAGTGGCTTCTGAATAGCATGTCGAAGAGCCAATTCATAGAACACATTTGGATTGCGTTCAGTTAGATCGGCGACGACCAGCGGGTCGTCAACGACGTGTTGAATCACTTGGCTTGTGATTATCCCTGGCTCAGAAATCTGGTCGGCGCGGATAGCGTCGTAACCGCACTCGTTCACGGCAGGCGAGATAACATGCTTCAATATTTGATCCGACCTGCGCCTGGTGTCCGTCTCGGCTTCACCTATTGGAGCAATCACAAAACATATCTTTTTGTCCGGCATAACGGTTCCTCGAAATGATAGTTGGATAAGCGAATCCACTTAGGCGCGAGGTCGGCGCAGCATATTACAAGCGATACAATTCGTCAACGCGGACACCATACGGTATCAATCAGGGAATGGCTTCTCCAATTAGACCGAGCAGTCGCCAGTAGCTACTCTTTATTCTCTAAGAGTCGGCGTACTGTGAACCCATATTGAAGTGGCGCCTCAGAGTCACGACAACTTTTTAGCCGGTCTCACTTTCTACAAAGCGCGGGCAGACAAAGGCTACAGTCTGACGGATTGCACTTCGATGATCACAATGCGTGAGCCGAACATTGCGGAAGTCCCCCCACTCATGACCGCCATTTCGGACAGGAGGGTTTCACCGACTGTTCTAATAGCACTTTATCGAGTCAAACCCGCGCAATTGTCAGCACAAACACTTCTTCAGCCCCGGCATTCTTCAGCGCTTGAGCGCACGCCGAAGCAGTCGCGCCGGTCGTAAACACATCATCAACCAACAGCACGCGTTTGCCGGTCATTAGATCGCGGTGACGAACGGCGAATGCTTCGGCGACGCTTTTGCGACGGGCTTTCGCGTCCATGCCGACGCGATGTCGTTCAGTGTGAAGGCGGCGAATGACGCTATGCTCGTCGAGAGGCAAGCGACTAAGACGACTCAGCTCACGAGCGATCACCACGGCTTGATTGAAGCCTCTTTCACGTTCGCGTCCGGCGTGTAGGGGAACAGGGACGATCAAATCAGCGGTATTGAGAGGTTCGCGCTTTTGCGTCTCATGTAGCAATAAAGATAATCGCCGCGCGACATGCGGTTCACGCTTTAGCTCCAGGATCGATGCTCGCAGAGCGCCCTCGTGACTTCCGCAAGCTCGCGCAACGGTAAACGCATCATCGTCGCAGCGTCCGCAGCGTATGGTCTTACGCTTATCTTCACTAACGCTGACACGACTCAGCACTCCGCATTTCCAGCAAATCGCACCCGCTTCCTGAAAGAGGTGTGTAACATCCCAGCAACGGGCGCAAGCGACGCCGTCGTGACGCGACTCGACGCTGTGACCGCAGACAGCGCAAGCCTGCGGATAGATCAGCGCCAGCGCGGCGTCATAAATCTGGCTGGAGAGGCTGGTAATTAGCATTTCGTCATAACGAATATCGTCAGTCGTCACCGCTTCGGCCATCCTTTAGCGGAAGAGGGGTAAAGAAAGAGGCCCTCCGGTTTCCCGGAAGGCCTCGGATTATCTCAAACTCGAATTCCAGATCCCAAATTTCAGATTACAGAGTTACTCCTCTTCCGGCATCAGCAATCCGCGTTCGTTCAAATCCTGGCAACGCAGACAGTGCCTGGCCCAGGGAACAGCCTCAAGCCGTTTCTCCTGGATTGGCTCGCCACAGTGATCGCATTTCCCGTAATCACCATCGGCGATGCGATACAGTGCCGCGTCGATCGATTCCAAAAGCTGCCGATCGTTGGTGGACATCGACATCAACAACTCTTTGGTATAAGCATTCGCGGCCATGTCGGCCGGATCCTGCGTCGCTTCGGCGTCGCGCTCGCGGCTGTAAGCTTCAGCCGCCTGCACCTGGCCCACCAGGCCTTCGCGCCGTGACATAAGTGCGTCTCTAAAAGTTTTTGATTTCCTCTTATCCATCGTTCTCTCTTCGACCCTCCAATTAATCTTCCTACTTTTGATATGGCAGTCCCCGGTTGATCGTGTAAGCGCGATAGAGTTGCTCAACCGCAACCACGCGGGCCATCTCATGAGTCAGCGTCAAACGTGATAACCGCCAGCGCTTTTGCGCCCGATCTGCCACTTCCGAATTGACTCCATCCTGACCGCCGATCACAATCGCTACCTCTTTGACGGAATCATTTTCCCAGCGCTGCAACTCGCCGGCGAGTTCCATCGAACTCCATTCGCGCCCTTTCACGTCCAGCAGAATCGCCAGGCTCTTTGCCGGTATGGCTTCGAGCAAACGTTGCGATTCTTTTTCAATACTCCCGCGATCCGAACCACCTTCGCGTGTTTCGATCACCTCACATCGGGTGAAACGCTGCAGCCGTTTCAGGTACTCAGCTATCAAAGAGCGCAGCCGCTCATCTCTCGTCTTTCCCGGCCAGATGAAGCAAATGCGCATAAACCCGAGGTCGGAGATCAGAGAGCAGAGGTCAGAGATCAGAGGTCAGAGGTGTTGGCACCGTTGACCGGTGAATGTTCGCGCCCGCTGACCTCTGACTTCTGACCTCCGACCTCCGACTTCTGACCGACCTCCGACTTCTGACCTCCGACCTCTGCTTTCTCTCGGGCCAGACGTTCGTACAAATTCTTCCGGCTGATGCCGAGTATTTTGGCTGCCTCGCTTTTATTACCCTTGGTAGCCAGCAACGTTTCTCGGAGGTAATCCGCCTCAACTTCAGCCAGCGTCGGCGGGCGATCTTTGCGTCGCTGTTGCGCTGCCGCGAAGCGAACGCTTTCCGGCAAGTCCTCCAGCTCGACGGCAACACCATGCGAAACAATCACCGCGCGCTCAATGATGTTTGCCAGCTCGCGAACGTTGCCGGGAAAATCGTAAGCAAACAAAATTCGTTTCGCTTCGGCCGATAACCGTTTCGCCGGGCGCCCGTGTTTTTCGGCATACGACTCAACAAACCGGCCACTTAAAGTCTCTAAATCCTCTCGGCGATCACGCAAACCCGGCACGGCAATTTGCACCACGTTCAGCCGATAGAATAAATCGTCGCGAAAGGCCCGGCGTTCCACGGCGTCTCTCAAATCAACGTTGGTCAAAGCGATTAGCCGCGCATCCACCTGGATCGTCTTTCGTCCGCTCAGCCGTTCGAATTCGCGATTCTCGATGACTCGCAAGAGTTTCGCCTGCGCCTCTGTTGACAGATACGCTATTTCGTCAAGTATCAACGTCCCGCGATGCGCAGCCTCCAACCGTCCGGGCTTGGCTTCAGTTGCGCCGGTGAATGCGCCGCGCTCGTAACCAAATAACTCCGCCTCAAGCAAATCTGACGGCAGGGTGGCGCAATCGATCTTCACAAAAGGGTGCGCCGCCCGCGCCGAACGCGAGTGAATGAAAATCGCGAGCGCGTCTTTGCCGGAGCCCGACTCGCCGGTGATGAGCACGTTGGCGTCGGTGGCGGCAACGCGTTCCGCGAGGCTTACGGCTTCGCGCATTGCATCCGACAACGCCACGATTTCGATCACTATTCTTCTCTCAAAGAACTTAAACGCGCGAGGTCGTCCGGTGACAAATCCAGACGGCTCGCTTCGCGCCAAAGACGCTCGAGATCATAAAAGCGTCGCGCTTTCTCTTCGAAGATATGAACCACAAAGTCGCCGTAATCGATCAGGACCCACTCGGCATTTTGATAGCCTTCGACGCGCGCCGCGGGACTACCATGGCGCTTCAGTTGGTCGACGATCTCATCAGAGATGGCCTGCACCTGCCGGCGATTCGCGCCCGTGAAGATCAGGAAAAAATCAGTGAAGGTCGAGATACCACGCAAATCCAACACGGTCGGATTGAGGGCCTTCTTTTCTGCCGCTGCGTGCAGCGCGCGCCGCACACGGTCATCCAATTCCGAGATGTTTACCGTGGTCGCCAGCGTCCGTCCGCCGACGGCGGCCGCCTGGACCTCGGGACTTAACGATTTTTCTTTTAACTTCTGACTCATTTAGTTTCGATACAAATTGTATTTGTCTATATACCTGGCCACTGCGGGCGGCACCATAGTCCTCAAACCAGCCTCGTCGTTTGCTTGCACCGCCGCCCGAATTCGCGTCGCCGACACGTCGATCATGGCCACATTCGTTATGAAGACGCGGGGCTTACGATCGCGTTTGAGCAACTCGCCGACTTGATTCGCTTCGACATTGCGCAAGTCCACCAGTTCAGTCGGCGTCGTCGCGATCGAATTGATTTCATAGCCGGGTCGCGTGACCACGATCAGCTCGCACATTGTTAGTAACTTCTGCCATTCGTGCCACGTCGAAATTTCCGACCACGAATCAGCACCAATCAAGAAAAACGTTCGCACCGAAACGTCCTTCATCCGGTCAACTGTCTCGACAGCGTACGGAAGTTCCGGCGCATCAAGCTCGACGGTCGACACACGCAACTGCTGATCCTCTTCAGTCGCCAAAGCCAGCATTGCGAAGCGATGAAACGCAGAAGTAATGTTCGCATTTCGCTTGTGTGGCGGCACACAGGCCGGAACAAAAATCACTTCATCAAGTTCAAAGAGCTCAAGCACGCGGCGAGCAACTTCGATGTGTCCGTTGTGCACCGGGTCGAACGTGCCACCGTAAATCGCTACGCGCCGCAAGGCCATTCAGTTACTTCGAAACCGCATGCGTCTGACTGGAGCGCAAGCGTCCCCGCTTGCATTCGCAGGCAACCCCGACACGTCGGGGTTGCGCTCCAGTCGCAATCAAAAATGCGAACTGCTGACCAGAAGTTCTTCCGCGCCCGCTTGCCGCGGCAATCTCTCCTGGCGATGGCGCTCAACCTCGCGGGCCGACGCCTGTATCAACTCGCGCACACCTTCGCCGGTTACGGCCGAGATCGCAAAGAATTGACGACCGTCTTTTTCCGCCTGCGCTCGCAAAGATGCCAAACGTTCGGGGTCGTCCAGCGCGTCAAGCTTGGTCGCTACCACAATCTGATCACGTGAGGCCAGACGCGCATCGTACGCTGCCAGCTCGTGATTAATAATCTCGTAATCGCTTACAGGATCGCGCCCGGATGAAGAAACATCGACGAGATGCAGCAAAAGGGCCGTGCGTTCCACGTGTCGCAAAAACCGATCGCCCAGGCCGTGACCTTCGTGCGCACCTTCGATTAAACCCGGGATATCCGCGACCACGAAGGTGCGAAAATCACCGAGATCGACGACGCCTAAATGCGGTTCAAGCGTGGTGAACGGATAGTCGGCAATCTTTGGTTTGGCCGCGGAAACAACCGAGATGAAAGTCGACTTGCCCGCGTTGGGAAAGCCCACCAAACCAACATCAGCCAGCAATTTCAGCTCGAGCTGCAATTCAAATTCTTCGCCTTCGCTGCCTTCCTGATGGTAGCGCGGCGCTCGATTAGTTGAAGTCGCAAAGTGCGCGTTGCCGAATCCACCGCGGCCGCCACGCGCTGCGAGCCAGCGCTGCCCGTCTTCGTTGAAGTCGAACAACAAATCGTTCGTCAGTGGATCAAAAACCTGAGTGCCCACCGGGACGCGCACAATCGCATCGGCGCCTTCTTTCCCGGAACGATTGCTGCCTTCACCGTGCAAGCCGCGTTTGGCGACGTGCAAAGGGTTATAGCGCAGGTGCAGAAGCGTGTTCACGGACTCGTCGGCGACCAGCCAGACGTCGCCGCCTCGGCCGCCGTCGCCTCCGGATGGACCCCCACGCGGCACGAACTTCTCGCGACGAAAGGCAGTCACGCCATTTCCGCCGTCGCCACCGTGAACGCGAATCTTTGTCCGATCAATAAACACGATTTCTAATTTGGGTCGTCAAAATTCCAGATTCCAGATTTCAGATCTGAGATCTGAGATTTGAGATCCAAAAGCCGAAAATCAAAAATGCGCGCCCCGCTCACTTGCATCGGCGCGGGCGTCGCATTAATTTGAGCACAACTTCTGAACAACTTTTTCTAAGACGCTGCTACAGCTTCCGGATATACGCTAATAAACTTTCCCGAACGGCCTTTGTCTTCAAACTTAACCACGCCGTCGATCAAAGAAAACAAAGTGTCATCCTTGCCTCGTCCGACATTGCTGCCGGGTTTCCACTTGGTACCCCGCTGCCGGGCCAGAATGTTGCCGCCGAGCACTCGCTCGCCCCCAAATTTTTTCAGGCCCAGCCGCTGCGAGTTTGAATCTCGACCGTTACGCGACGAACCTACACCTTTTTTGTGTGCCATAAACCCTCTGAAATAATCTATCCGATAGAATCTATCTTCAGTGTCGTATATCCCTGGCGGTGGCCCTTTGTACGCTTGTATTGTTTGCGCCGTTTCTTCTTAAAAACGATGATCTTAGGTTCGCGCCCGTGATCGACGACAGTGGCGGTCACTTTGGCTCCATCAACTAAAGGAGCTCCGACCTTCGTGCTGTTTCCATCGGTGGTAGCCAGCACATCCACTTCGACCGAAGCGCCAACTTCGTTGTCGATCGACGGTACGCGCACTTTTGCGCCTTTTTCCACGCGAAACTGTTTGCCGCCGGTTCTGATTATTGCGAATGCCATTTCTTTTTATGCCCTCACAGTGAGCTCAACTCACTACTGAAAAGTCGGTTATTATAAATTCACGCGGACAGCCAGTCAACGCGGCAGGAGCCGCTAACCCAGGCGACTCTCTAATTCTGCTTTTTGCTGAGAAAGTCCTCCATAAAACGCGTCGAGAAATTGCCCGCCTGAAAATCAGGATTGTCCATAATCTTCAAGTGCAGTGGGATTGTCGTCTTGATGCCCTCGACCACCATCGCGTCCAGCGCGCGGCGCATGCGGGCAATTGCCAGTTCGCGTGTGCGCGCGTGCACAATCACTTTGGCGATCATGGAATCGTAAAACGGAGGCACACGGTATCCGGGATAGACATATGTGTCCACGCGAACTCCGGGTCCGCCGGGAAGATTGAATGTGGTGATCGTTCCCGGCGACGGCGTGAAGGTGTCCGGACTCTCGGCGTTGATGCGACACTCGATAGCGTGGCCCACCATGATCACTTCGTCCTGCGTAAATCCAAGTGGGTCTCCCTCGGCCACGCGAATCTGGTTTCGCACAATATCGGTCAGGGTAACCATCTCGGTCACCGGATGCTCGACCTGAATGCGCGTGTTCATCTCCATGAAATAAAAACGACCGTCTTCATCGAGCAGAAACTCAAACGTGCCCGCGCTCGAATACCCGATTGCCTTGCACGCGGCCACTGCGGCTTCGCCCATTTGTTGGCGCAGCGCCGGGGTCATCACCGGTGAAGGTGATTCTTCCAGGAGCTTCTGATGCCGGCGTTGAATCGAACACTCGCGCTCGCCGAGATAGACACAATCGCCGTGTTCATCCGCCATTACCTGAATCTCAATATGGCGCGGCCGCTCGACAAAGCGTTCAATGTAGACATCGCCATTCTTGAAGGCTGCGGCCGCTTCAGTCGACGCGGTTTGTAAAGCCGGACCCAACTCGGCTTCCGAACGTACGATCCGCATGCCGCGACCGCCGCCTCCGGCGGATGCTTTGACGATTACCGGAAAACCAATTTCGCGGGCGACTTTAATCGCTTCTTCTTCTGATTCAAGCGCCTTGGAACTGCCTGGAAGGATTGGAACACCGGCCTCTTGCATCGCGCGACGGGCGGCGACTTTCTCACCCATCAACTGGATTACCTCAGGTCGTGGCCCAATGAATTTTACGTTGCAGGCCTCGCAGATTTCCGCGAAATAAGCGGATTCAGCCAAAAAACCATAGCCTGGATGGATCGCGTCGACGTTGAAGATCTCAGCCGCACTGATGATCGCCGGAATGTTCAGGTAACTTTGGGCGGAAGGGGCCGGGCCAATGCAGGCTGATTCGTCGGCGAAGCGAACGTGCAGCGAATCACGGTCGACGTCGCTGTGAACGGCCACCGTGCCGATACCCATCTCTTTGCAGGTCCAGATGATCCGGCAGGCAATCTCTCCCCGATTGGCAATCAGGATTTTGCGGAAGCGTCGCGGTCCATTCATGGTGAAAAGTCGAAAGTCCAATGTTCCGCGTCCAAGGTCAAAGGTGTTTTCGACTTTGGACTTTGGACCTTGGACTTTGGACTATCCTTGCTTGATTCCAAAGAGAGGCTGGCCGTACTCCACGGCCTGACCGTTTTCGACGTAGATCTTTACGACCTCGCCAGTGGTCTCAGCCTGAATCTCATTCATTAATTTCATGGCTTCGATAATGCAGACGACCGTGGTTGGTTCGACATGACTGCCGATGCGCACGAAACTGTCTGCAGTCGGCGATGGCGATCGATAAAACGTTCCTACGATCGGCGAAGGCACGATTTGCAAATCCTGATCTACCGAGGCAGCTTCTTCCGCATGCGCACCGGGATGGGTGGGCGCGCTTGTGGGAACACTCTGAACCGCACTGGCGTGCGCAGGTAACCCCGAAGTAATCTGCTTTTCACTTCCCCCCACCGGGACCGCCGAGTTCGCGATTGACTGATCCAGAAAAGCCCCGCGACCAACCTTAACTCGGAAGCCTTCACGCTCGAGCTCAAACTGCGTCAAGCCGTTTTCGGTAATCAAACCGATGAGCTCGCGCAGCTCACTCATGTTGATGGACGCTTCAAGGTGTCTGGGCTGATTCCGATGACGGCGACGCCCGCGATCGCGGTCACGTTCGCGATGGCCACGATCGACCTCTCGTTCCGGCGCTGTCGATACTATCTCGGGCTGCTTGTTTTCTTGATCAGCCATTACCGTTTTTGTTCCGGTTGACATCGCACCTCCGTCAGGTTTTCGGCAGTTGCGTTTCCGGTCTTCGCGTTTCCCGCTTTCCTTTAAAGCAAAAGCCCCGATTGCCGGACGTTATCCGACTCGGGGCACTTTCCGCAATTTACTGTACTACTCGCTCGCTCCGTCTTCTTTGTCTTTGGCTGCGGTGTCGGTCTTGGTTTCAGTTGATTTCTTCTTCGATGATCCCTTGCCGGCGCGCTTGCGAGCAGTGCTCTGGGCTTCTTTTTCGCGAGCGTTGTCTACCAGCTCAATGATGGCCAGCTCGGCGCCGTCTCCGGATCGTCGACCCATCTTGATGATGCGCGTGTAACCGCCGGGACGATCTTTGAAACGCTCACCCAACTCGTCGAACAAGCGCTTGAGAGCAGCTACGCCGGCTGTGCGCGGCGGCGGTATTTGTCCGCGTCGCGTGGTGATTGCGCGCTGGTGGTTACCGGCGTGAAAGAAAGACGCAGCCTGACGGCGCAGGTGAACCCCGGTCGCTTCCGATCCATTGCCTTCGAGGGCGGCTGCCCGGCGCGAAAGGGTAATCGCCCTTTCGATGAAGGGACGCAACTCTTTCGCTTTAGGCAGAGTCGTAACTATTCGATCCTCGCGCGAATTAATCAACGAGGTCGCCAGATTTCGCAGAAGCGAAATGCGATGTTCTGTTGTTCGCCCAAGTTTTCGATGGGCCTTAAGATGACGCATGATCCTTTTGTCCTACTGCACGGCTGTGGCACGCGCATCTTGCGCGTGATTTCCACGGGCGGGACGCCCGTGCCACTTGCCTGTCCTACTGCACGGCGGTTTCAAATTCGTCTTCATCGTCGCCGCCGACATCCTCTATCGAACCGTCGCCGCTACCCGGGATTGGATTGCCCTGCTCGTCAAATTGCATCCCGAAGTCGAGACCCATGCCGCGCAGAATATCGCGAATTTCACCCAGGGACTTCTTGCCGAAGTTCTTGGTAGCCAGCATTTCGCGCTCAGAGCGCTGCACCAAATCGCGTATGGACTTGATGCCCGCGTTCTTCAGGCAATTGTAAGAGCGGACGGAAAGCTCCAACTCGTCAACCGATCGATCCAGTTGATCGTTGCGAGGCAGAGGCGGTCTTTCAGCTTGTTGATAGCTGTAGTCTTCAGTGTCTTCCTCAAAGTTGATGAAGATGGCCATGTGGTCCTTGATCAACTTTGCCGCCAGACCAATCGCATCGTCCGGTTTGACTGAGCCGTCGGTCCAGACTTCAATACTGAGTTTGTCGTACTCGGTATTTTGACCCAGGCGCGCGGCGTCAACGGCGTAATTCACCTTCTTGACCGGCGTATGAACCGAATCAATCGGGATATAGCCGAGCGACAAGTCTTCGTCAAAGTTGCGCTCAGCCGAGACGTAACCGCGGCCGCGCTTGAGACGCATTTCAATATTGAGCGTGCCGCCATCACTCAGCGTGGCAAGGTGCAGGGCCGGATCCAGCACCTCGACATCGGCGTCGCCCTGAATGTCCCCGGCAGTAACCTCGCCGGGCCCGGTCTTTGAGACCGTCAGGGTCTTCGGCTCATTGCCATGAAGCTTGAATGGCACCTGCTTCAAATTCAGAATGACGTCGGTAGCATCTTCGACTACACCCTTGATCGAAGAAAACTCATGTTCGACGCCTTCGATCTTAACCGCCGTAATTGCAGCTCCTTCGATCGATGAAAGCAGTGCGCGTCGCAGTGAATTGCCCACAGTCGTACCGAACCCACGCTCGAACGGCTGGGCCGAGAATCGTCCATAGCGTTCGGTCAACGTTTCGCTGTCGGCCGCCAGCCGCCGCGGCATTTGAAAACCAGTCCAAAGATTATTTTGATCCATAACGTACCGTCAGAATTTTTGAGGAGAAGTTGTCCGAACCCGCGGCGCCGGAGCTCACCGTCGCGCGCCGCAAGTGCGCCCTGTTACTTGCTATAAAGCTCCACAATTAGTTGCTCGTTAATCGAGCGGTCAACGTCATCGCGAGTCGGCAAACCGGAAATGGTCGCCATCATGTCCCCGCCGGAAGCCGAAATCCACGCCGGACGTCCGCGCCCCGCGGCCGTCTGCCACGCGCCTTCAACGTGAACGTTCTTGCGACTCGGCTCTTTGATCGAGATTATGTCGCCCGGCTTTACCTGATATGAAGGAATATCCACCTTGCGATCATTAACCAGCACGTGCCCGTGATTCACGAGCTGACGCGCCTGGCGTCGCGACGTGGAAAATCCTGCGCGATAGACACTATTGTCCAACCGGCGCTCAAGCAGGAATAGAAGGTTCTCACCCGTAATTCCTTTTTGGCGCGCGGCGCGTTCAAAGTAATTTCGAAATTGTCCTTCGAGGATAAAGTAGATGCGCTTGACCTTCTGCTTCTCGCGAAGCTGTTGGCCATACCCGGCGAGCGCTTTACCGCGTCGCATGGAATTGCCATGCTGTCCGGGCGGCTGCGTGCCGCGCTTTTCAATCGGACAGGAAGGCTTGTAACAGCGATCTCCCTTGAGGAAAAGTTTTGCGCCTTCGCGGCGGCACAGACGGCACACCGCATCTCTATACCTAGCCAATCGTTTCTGCCTCCAGTCTAACTACAGACGGAAAAGTTTACAGGCCGCACCTCAATTTCGAATTTCGAAATTGAATGGAGCCCTTCATCCTTTAGGTCAACGTCAATTTCAACTCTCCGATTGCCGCTTCAATCGCTGAAGCAAATCAAAAATTGGCAATCGCAAATCAACAATACTTAAACTCTGCGCCGTTTTGGCGGCCGGCATCCGTTGTGCGGAATCGGCGTCGTGTCGCGAATCGCAATTACCCGGATACCGGCGTTATTGATCGCGCGAATCGCCGATTCGCGACCGCCGCCGGGACCCTTCACGCGCACTTCGCACTGTTGCATGCCCGCTTCCATCGCCTTTTTCGCCGCTTCATAAGCAGCCTGTTGCGCGGCGAAGGGAGTTCCTTTGCGCGAACCGCGAAAGCCGCGCGCGCCCGAAGACGACTGCGCAACCAGATTTCCTTCCAGGTCGGTGATCGATATTAGCGTGTTATTGAACGACGCTGCGATATAGACGACCCCGATGGGAATGTTTTTCTTTTCTTTCTTACGAAAGACCTTCTTCTTGCCCGCTGTGGTTGCTTTTGCCATAAACCTATTCTGCTGTCAGAAACTACTTCTTGCCCGGCGCCTTCTTCTTCGCAATCGTGGCCCGACGCGGACCTTTGCGAGTGCGCGCGTTGGTGTGCGTCCGTTGTCCGCGTACCGGCAATCCGCGACGATGGCGCAATCCGCGATACGCGCCGATGTCCATCAAGCGCTTGATGTCCATCTGGATGCGCTTTCGCAGGTCGCCTTCAATTTCTCCCTGCGCTTCCAGGATCGCACGAATTCGGCTGAGATCGTCCTCGCTCAGATCTCTAATCTTCGTGTCGACGTTGACGTTTGCTTCCTTCAGAATCGACGACGACCGCGACCTGCCAATTCCGTAGATGTAAGTAAGACCGATCTCTGCGCGCTTGTTGGGCGGAAGATCTACACCTGCGACACGAGCCATAATTTTTTCTTTCGGATTTTGACTTCTTGAATCTGGAATCTGGAATTACAAATTCAGAATATTTCTCCGATACTCCTACTTCTGTCTCTGTTTATGTTTAGGATTCGTGCAAATCACTCGCACCACACCCTTGCGATGAATCACCTTGCACTTATCACAGATTTTTCTAACTGATGCGCGGACTTTCATGACAACCTGCTTTATTTGTATCGATAAGTTATGCGCCCGCGATTCAAATCGTATGGCGACAACTCAACCAAAACTCGATCACCCGGAAGAATTCTGATGAAATGCTTCCGCATTTTTCCAGAGATATGCGCCAACACCTGATGCTGGCTCTCGTCAAGCTCAACTCGAAACATTGCGTTCGGCAGCGTTTCGAGGACTTTGGCCATGACCTCTATCGCCTCTTCCTTCGCCATACAACCGATAGGACGCAAAATTGCCTTTGCTGGCAAACTTTGCATACTAGCACGCGCCTCTAGCAATTGCCAAGCCGCGCTAAAACCCTAAGCAACTCCCGCAAGTTTTTCTTTCACCGCCGGGCTGGATTGAACCAGCGTTAAGACCTCCGGCCCTTCCTCGGTAATTGCGATTGTGTGTTCAGAATGGGCGCTGGGTTGGCCGTCAACGGTCACAACCGTCCACCCATCCTTTAGTGTCTTGGTGTGAAGCGACCCCATGTTTACCATCGGCTCGATAGCGAACACGTAGCCTTTTTTGATCTTCACTCCTTTGCCCGGTTTACCGTAGTTCGGAATTTGCGGGTCCTCATGCATCCGCCGTCCGATGCCGTGCCCGACATAGTCACGAACAATCGAATAGCCGTGCGCTTCAGCGTGCGTCTGCACCGCATAGCCAATGTCGCCCAGGTGCCTGCCTGGCCGGCACTGCTCAATCGCCAATTGCAGACACTCTTCAGTTACCCGGATCAGTCTCTGCAAATCTTCGCCGACCGTACCCACCGGAATTGTGGCCGCGGTGTCGCCCACAAACCCTTCCAGGGTAACACCCACATCGATCGAGAAGATGTCGCCTTCCTTCAGCGCATATTCGGAAGGAAACCCATGGACCACCTGCTCGTTTACTGAAGCGCAAATCGAAAAAGGAAATCCGTTATACCCCTTGAAAGTCGGGAAAGCACCCGCGTCGCGGATCATCTTTTCGGCCGCACGATCAACTTCGAGCGTGGTCATCCCCGGCTCAACCATGGCCCGCAACTCCTGCAGGACTCGGCCGACGAGTTGACCCGCCGCTCGCATCTTATCGATTTCCTTTTGCGATTTTCCGATAATCATCTGTGACACAATCGCCGGTCCGATGCGATCAACCTTCATTCCTTAGTCACAATCTTTTTCAGATCCTCGTAGATCGTCTCAGTTTCCTGATCTCCATCCACGATCTCAAGCCGTCCCGTCCGCTTGTAATAATCGATCACGGGCGCCGTCTGTTTTTCGTAAGTCTCCAGTCGCACCTGGACCTTGTCGATTGTGTCGTCGGCCCGCTGACGAAGCGGAACTCCGTGCTCGTCGCAAATGCTGTCGGTGCGCGGTGGTTTGAAATAAATATTAAATATCTCGTTGCCAACGGGGCAGTTTCGCCGCCCGGTCAAACGCTTTTCCAAAACACTGGCGGCCACGTCGATGAGGATTGCCTTCAACGGCTTTCCCTCAGCCGCGGCCATCTGGTCGAGCATTTCAGCCTGAACAATTGTGCGCGGAAAGCCGTCGAGCACGTAACCGTTAAGGCAATCGTCGACTGCGGTGCGCTGTCGCACAAGGTCAATCACGACGGCGTCTGAAATCAATCTTCCCGACGCCTGGGTCGTGTGAATATCTTCAGTCGCAAGCGCGCGCAACATGTCGCCGGTTGATATTTGCGGCAGACCCAGACGCTCTTGAATCAAACGCGCCTGTGTGCCTTTGCCGGCACCAGGCGCACCCATTAACACGATAATCTTCGAACTCAAGCCCTGCGCCCTCGCAACCTGCTGCCACTGCCGAGGAAACCTTCGTAATTTCGCATTACGAGTTGCGCTTCGATTTGGGCAACAGTATCCATCGCCACCCCGACCAGAATCAGCAGAGACGTCCCGCCGAAATAAAATTGGTAGCCCATACCGGTCGGAATCCAACCAAGTCCCGGCGTCGTGCTGACAAAAGTTTCCAGCCACGCTCCAATCATCGGCAGACGGCCCACCTTGAACCCGCTCAACATGAACTGGGGAAAGAACGCAACCATCGCCAGATAAACCGCGCCGACCGTCGTCAGTCTGGTGAGGATCGAATTCAAGTATTCAGCAGTCGCCCGCCCGGGCCGGATGCCGGGCATGAATCCGCCATGCTTGCGCAGATTGTCCGCCACTTCTTCAACGTTGAAAACGATCGAGACGTAAAAGAACGTGAAGAAGATGATCAACGAAAGAAAGATCAACTCGTAATACGGGTCGCCGGCATGAAAGACCTGGAAGAAACCAAAGATCTTTCCGTACCAGTTCCCCGGGTTCTTTGGCGGCAAGGCCGAGAACAAACTTTGCGGCATCGACAAGACGGACGACGCAAAGATTACGGGAATTACGCCGCCCATGTTCAGCTTCAAAGGCATCGTGGTCTGCTGTCCACCGACCAATTGGCGGCCCACGTGGCGCTTAGCATAGCTGACCGGAATCTTCCGGCGGGCTGCTTCGACAAAAACGATGAAGGCAATAATCGCGACCAGCGCGACGACCAGAGCCAGGACGCCCAGGATCTCCATCGTGTCACCGCCGCTGACTCGCGTCATCACCTGCTGCACTCCGCGCGGCAGACCGATCACGATGCCGGCGAAAATCAAAAGCGAAATTCCGTTGCCAATGCCGCGCTCAGTAATCTGCTCGCCAAGCCACATCACAAAGATCGTTCCGGTCGTGAGCGTCAAAACTGTCGTCGCCAGAAAGCCCCACGTCGGAGCGCCCACGCCGTTGATTTGCAGCCAGTGCGCCACGAAAGAGGTCTGCAATCCTGCCAGACCAACCGTCAGATAGCGCGTCCACTGGTTAATCTTCTGACGCCCCATCTCGCCTTCTTCTTGCAACTTTTTCAACTGCGGCGAAACGACGGTCATCAACTGGAGAATGATCGATGCCGTGATGTACGGAGTCACTCCGAGCGCAAACACCGAAATCAGACGGAAGTTGCCACCCGAAAACAGATCGAGCACGCCCAGCAAAGTTCCGCTGACGTCGTGCCACACCTGATCCAGACGGGCCTTATTGATTCCGGGAGCCGAAACGTGCGCGCCAAGCCGGTAGATTGCCAGAATGCCCAGCGTAAAAAGAATGCGCCGGCGAAGATCCGGCACCTGGAACATGTTACGTACGGCTGCTAGGAATTTTTCCATAAAGTGACTCAGACTTTAAGTCTGAGATCCTTCCGAAAGTGGTCCACAGACTGAAGTCTGTACCACTACTCAATAACAGTCACGGCCCCGCCGGCCTTTTCAATCTTCTCGCGCGCGCTTTTGGTGAAACGATGGGCCGAAACTTTCAGGGCCTTGGACACTTCACCGTTGCCGAGTACGACGATATCGTGCTTCGCCTTTTTGATGATGCCACGCCTATGAAGCACCTCCGGCGTGATTTCATCGTCTGCGGAAAAATGGCTCTCGAGCGCTTCCAGGCTAACCTCAAGCCACTTCTTCTTGAAGATATTCGTAAAGCCGCGCTTGGGCAAGCGTCGATGCAGAGGCATCTGGCCGCCCTCGAAGCCAATCTTCATAGAGTAGCCGGAACGAGACTTTTGTCCCTTTTCGCCGCGACCCGCCGTTTTGCCGAGCCCGCTGCCTGGGCCACGGCCGACGCGTTTCTTTTTGTGGGTCGAGCCCTTGGCCGGACGTAGATTATTAAGACTGAGTGTCATTGCCTTATTCAATAATTCTGATTAGATGCGGAACCTTCGCGACCGCACCCCGCATCGCGGGCGTGTCAGGCCGTTCCACAACTTGATTTAGTTTGCGCAGACCGAGGCTGCGCACGATTTCTTTCTGTTTAGAAGGAAAAGCGATCACGCTGCGATAGTACTGAATCTTGATCTTCGCCGCGCCCGCTTCCGCTTTCTTTTTCTTCGCCACCATAACTAGAAACCCGAAACTCGAAACTTTTCTTTATAGATCTTCTACCTGCTTACCACGCAGACGCGCCACTTCGAACGGATCCTTCATCTTCAAAAGACCATCGAAGGTCGCCCGCACAACGTTGTGCGGATTCGTCGAGCCGAGAACTTTCGTGCGCACATCGCGCACGCCCGCTGCCTGCATGACCGCGCGAACCGCGCCCCCGGCAATCACACCGGTTCCCTCGGAAGCCGGCTTCATCAGCACGCGGCCTGCTCCGAAACGCCCAATCAACTGATGAGGCAAAGTATTCTCGATTAGCGGCACCCGAATCAAACTTTTCTTCGCCGCCTCGACAGCCTTCTTAATCGCCAGAGGAACTTCACGAGCCTTGCCCGTCCCGAAGCCCACGTGGCCCGACTCGTCACCGACGACGACCAGCGCCGCGAACGAAAGATTCTTTCCGCCCTTCACAACTTTGGTCACGCGATTGATCGAAATGACCTGATCCTTCAGATCGAGTCCCTGTGCCAATATTCTTTGTTTCGGTTGTCTCATTTCTTATTTTTTCGCGTCGGCGTCTTTCTTAGTCTTTTTTGGCTTCTTCGGCTTTGCTTCTTCCGCAGGAGCCTCTTCGGCGACCGGTTCAGCACTGGCCGCCTCCACCTCGACAACTTCGTTCTTGTTGAGACCAGCCGCACGCGCAGCATCGGTCAAAGCCTTGACGCGACCGTGATAAAGATACCCGCCGCGATCGAAAACCACCGTCTCAACTCCCGCGGCCAATGCTCGTTCAGCGATCGTCTGTCCGATCTTTTTCGCGGCGTCAATATTCCCGCCGGTCTTCAAACCCAAACTTTTTTCGGTGGTCGAAGCCGAGGCGATAGTCTGCGCCTTGTCGTCATCGATAAGTTGCGCGTAGATGTGATTCAAGCTGCGGTAGACTGCGAGCCGCGGGCGCTCGGTCGTGCCGCGTAGCTTCCGCCGAATCCGCGTATGAATCGCGTTGCGAATTTCTGCTCTTCGTAAATTAGCCATATCCTGGATTCAGATCTCAGATCTCAAATGTGAGATCTCAAACTATTTACCCGTCTTGCCGGGCTTCAACTTCAACTGCACGTCGGCATAGCGCACGCCTTTGCCTTTATATGCGTCGGGCTTGCGCAGCTTGTGCATCTCAGCGCAAACCTGACCCAACTTCTGTTTGTCGATGCCGGAAACGGTCAAGGTCGTCTGATACTGCTGAATACTCGCCTTGGTGGGCAAGCGTTCGGCCTTCGCTTCGATACCTTCCGGCAAAGGAAACTCGATCGGATGCGAGTAGCCAAGCGAAAAAACGATTTTTCGGGTCTGGACGTCCGCCTTGTAGCCCACCCCGACGACATCCATCTGGCGCGAGAAGCCTTCCGTTACGCCAGTGATGGCGTTGTTAGCCAGCGCGCGCGCCAGGCCATGCAGCGCCGCGAAATCTTTCGAGCTGCGCTCGGCAATCAAGGCCCCGTCTTCAAGTTTAAAGGTGATCCCGTCAGGAATCGGCGTCTTGAGAACGCCCTTCGTGCCCTTAACTTCGAGTTCACCGCTCTTGATGTCAACGGTGACGCCCTTCGGAATCGTTATCGGTTTTTTACCAATGCGAGACATAATTCATTTCCGGTTTCCAATTGCGGATTGCCAATTGGTTTGCTCGATCAAATTCACCGCCACAATCAGACTTCCAATCGGCAATCGGCAATTGGAAATCGGCAATGTTTAATAGACTTCCGCCAGCAATTCGCCGCCGACGTTTTCCTTCCGCGCGGTCTTGCCGCTCATCAGTCCGCGCGAAGTCGAAACGATATTGATGCCGTAACCGCCGAGCACGCGCGGAATCTCGTGCGAGCCGACATAAACCCGGCGACCGGGTTTCGACACCCGCGCCAGATGCGTAATCGAGGAAGTGCCCCGCGCATCGTAACGCAGGAAGATGCGCACAGACTTCTTGGCGCCTTCGCCTTTGATGACGAAGTTATTGATATAGCCTTCCTCTTTGAGGATGCGCGCGATTTCCAGCTTCAACTTTGACGCCGGGATATCGACACGCGAATGCTTGGCCGAGACCGCATTCCGAATTCGCGCCAACATGTCGGCAATAGGATCAGTCATTCCTTAACTCCAAAAAAGATGTCCATTGTCAGTTGTTCGTTGTCAGTGGCTCGCTGCCGTTCCTGGCAACCAACAACTGACTACTGACAACTGACGCTTCTACCAACTAGATTTCACGACGCCCGGGATTTGACCCGCCAGCGCCAGTTCACGAAAGCAAATTCGGCACAAGTGAAACTTGCGCAGGTACGCGCGCGGACGGCCGCATCGGCGGCAACGCGTATACCCGCGCGACGAAAACTTGGGCTTGCGATTAGCTTTCGCGATTAGTGATTTTTTTGCCATAACAGTTCAGATATCAGAGGTCAGAAATCAGATGTCAGGCTTTGAACTGGCGGAGCGTCTGACCTCTGACGTCCGACCTCTGACTTCTGTCTTACGCCCTAAACGGCATCCCCAACGCCTTCAAAAGTGAACGCGCCTGGTCGTCGTCGCGCGCGGTCGTCACAATCGAGATATTCATGCCACGCAGCTTGTCGACCTTATTGAAATCGATCTCCGGAAAGATCAACTGCTCGCGAATTCCGATCGTGTAATTACCGCGCCCGTCGAATGCCTTTGGGGAGACGCCGCGAAAATCTCGCACGCGGGGCAGCGCAATCGACACCAGGCGGTCAAAAAACTCGTACATCTGTTCGCCGCGCAGCGTCACCATCACGCCAATCGGCATGCCCTGCCGCAATTTGAAACTGGCGATCGATTTCTTGGCCCGGGTGATCACAGGCTTCTGGCCGGCGATCGCTTTCAACTCTTCCGCCGCCGTATCCAGAACTTTCGCGTTCGCAATCGCCTCGCCCATGCCCATGTTGAGGACAATCTTGTCCAGACGCGGAACTGCCATCGGGTTTTCGATCCCGAACTCGCGGGCGATTGCCGGGGCAACCTCTTTCTGATAACGCTCTTTCAGTCTTGCCATTGTCTTTGCTCAGTTCAGAGTACAAGCTTTAGCTTGCCGCTTTGAGTTTGCAGCCTGAAGGCTGAACTCTAAACTCCTGTTATTTTTCGATTGAGTGTCCGCTCGCGGTAGCCACTCTGGATTTAGTTCCGTCGCCCTCGACTTTATAACTCACGCGTGAAGGCTTGCCGGACTGCGGATCGACAATCTGGATGTTGGAAATATCGATCCAGGATTCCTTGTCGATGATGCCGCCGCCGCGATTGCCGGCCGGTTTCTGATGTCGCTTGATCATGCCGGCGCTCTCGACCTTCACTTTGCCGCGAGTCGGAGCGACGGCCAGCACGCGGCCACGCTTTCCTTTGTCGCGCCCGGCGATCAGGACCACCTGGTCGTTCTTTTTGATTTTTGCTCTTTTCCTTGCCTTCACTTTTGAACTCCGAACCGCCACTAAATTACTTCCGGCGCCAACGAAACAATCTTCATATAATTCTTGTCGCGCAGCTCGCGCGCCACGGGACCAAACACGCGCGTGCCAATCGGCGTTCCGTCTTCCTTAATCAGGACGGCGGCATTTTGATCGAAACGAATGTAGGTGCCGTCGCGGCGGCGAACTTCTTTGCGGGTCCGCACGATCACCGCATCCTGCACGGTGCCTTTTTTGATCGTGCCGTCGGGCGAAGCTTCTTTGACCGTGACCTTGATTCGATCGCCGAGACTGGCAATCGCCCCGGTCGAGCCGCCAATGCCCATAATCATCTCGACCCGTCGCGCTCCCGAATTGTCAGCGACCTCAAGCGAGGTCTGCATCTGTATCATTGTCGATTTCCAATTGCCGATTGCCAATTTGCCGTTGGCATCGGCTCAACTTATTTTCAACTTACCCATTCGCGTGCCGTGAAATCGGCAATCGCAAATCGGCAATTGGCAATGCCTTACTTGGCCGCCTTCTGGACGATTTCAACCACCCGCCAGCGTTTCCTGGTTGACAGTGGTCGGGTCTCAACGATGCGCACGCGATCGCCGATCGTCGCGCCCAACTCGTCATGGGCCATGAATTTTGATGTTCGTCGCACGTAACGTCGATATTTCCGATGCAACACCAGACGATCGACGCGCACGACAACAGTCTTCTGCATCTTGTCAGACGAAACCGTGCCCACCTTCTGGACGCGATTTCCGCTACGACCCTTCGTGGCGCTCTCAGCAGGCGCACTCGCTTGCGGAGCGGCGGATGTTTCCGCAGCCGGTTGCGATTCGGGGGCAGCAGCGGACGATTCCGCCGCACTCGCCTCGGCCGTTGACGCGGATTCTTCAGTCGCAGGACTCTCGCTCGTTTCCATCGCCGGCGGCGCGTCCGTCTGCTCTTCTTTTTTCTTCCTTCTAAACATTTGTTTCTCGGTACGCACGCGTTCCGCGTGCTTCGGTCCGCACGCCTCCGGCGTGCTTATTATCGGCAGCACTCCGGACGAGTGCGCACCTCTTAGCCTTCAGCGGCCTTCATTTCTCGCTGTCGCACCTCAGTGCGAATGCGTGCGAGCGACTTTTTGTCCTGGCGCATTTTCTTGATCGTGTCGACCTCGCCCAGCGCCAGCTTAAAGTTCAAGCGAAACAGCGACTCCTTCAAGCGATCCACCTCAGCCTGCAGATCCTCTGCCGCCATGTCGCGATACTTGTCTACTTCTTCCCGTCTTTTCATGACTTTTCAAATCTGAGATCAAATTTGAGATCTCAGATCGCGCCCCCTTCCTGATCGGCGCGGGTCACAAACTTCGTCCGGATCGGGAGTTTCTGTGACGCGAGTTTCATCGCGTCCCGCGCAGTCTTCTCGTCCACGCCCTCAATCTCGTAGAGAATTCTTCCGGGCTTGACGACTGCCACCCAATATTCCGGCGCTCCCTTTCCTTTGCCCATGCGTGTTTCCGCCGGCTTCTTGGTCACCGGCTTATCCGGAAACATTCGGATCCAAATCTTCCCGCCACGTTTGATATGACGCGTCATCGCAATACGCGCGGCTTCGATTTGCCGATCGGTAATCCAGGCCGCTTCCATGCTCTTCAGGCCGTACTCACCAAAGCTGATCGCGCTGCCGCGATTCGCGACGCCCCGCATTCGACCGCGCATCTGCTTACGATGCTTAACTTTTTTCGGCATCAACATAGCTGTATCTCTTTTTCAAATCTCAGATCTCAAATCTGAGATCCGAAACCCTATCGGTCCGGCCTTTCTGGTCTTTCCCTGCGCGCGCGCGCTGGTCGCGGTCGTCCTTCGCGTTGCCCGGGCCGCGTGTCGTTGATCGGATCCGTTCCCGTACCGCGAGCCATCGCCGCGTTCGCATCGAGAATCACACCGCGATAAATCCAAACCTTCACGCCGATCACTCCGAACGTTGTGTGCGCTTCCGCAAATCCGTAATCAACGTCTGAACGCAAAGTGTGCAAAGGCAACTGGCCCTGCAGGTGCCACTCGCTGCGCGCGATCTCCGCGCCATTGAGCCGGCCACTGACCTTCACCTTGATTCCCTGGGCGCCGAATCGCAGCGACTCTTCCACGGCTTTGCGCATCGCCCGGCGAAAAGCAATTCGCTTCTCGAGCTGGGCGGCAATCTTCTCGGCCTGCAACTGGGCATTCAGCTCAGGCTTATGAATCTCCTGAATCGAAACCAGAACTTCCCGCCCCGTGCGCGACGAGATGTCGCCCTTGAGCTTGTCGATTTCCGATCCCTTGCGACCAATGATGATACCCGGGCGCGAGGTGTAGATGATGATCTTCAGGCGATTGGCCGCGCGCTCGACATCGATGTGCGAGACCCCCGCGCCGGTGAAGCGCTGCTTCAGATCGCGCTTCAGCTTGAGATCTTCAATCAGAAAATCGCCGAACTGCTTCTTCGCAAACCAATGCGAATGCCAGTCCTTGTTGTAGCCGAGGCGAAAGCCGTATGGATGAACTTTTTGGCCCATGTTTTATCTCAAATCTCAGATCTCAAATTTGAAATCCGTAGATCAATTACTCGTCCGTCTTCTTTTTTCTGCGCAAAGCACCGCCAAGTTTTGACGCGGCCTTGCTTGCCTTTTTCTGCGGCTTCTCTTCGGCCGCCGGCGTCTGAGCACCTTCAGTCTTCGCCGCTCCGCGTTTCGCTCGCGGCGCCGCGGCAGCGCCGCCACGCTTCGCTTTCCTACTCACCGCCGGCGTCTTTGCGTCGGCCTTTCCGTCCGTCTTCGCTCTGGCTTCTTCCTTATCGCTTGAAACCAGGACCGTGATGTGACAGAAGTGGCGGCGCTCTTTGTAAGCACGGCCCTGCGGTGCGGGGCGCATGCGACGCCGGTTCTTCGTCGGCCCCTGATCGACGTACGCAGCCTTCAGCCAAAGATCGTCCGGATCGACCGAGATGTTTGCCTTCTCAGCCGCTTCGTTGGCATTGGCAATCGCGGATTTGACGCACTTCTCGATTCCCAGCGCGGCGCGCTTGTTCGAGTAGCGCAGGATCGCCAAAGCCTGGTTGACGTTCTTGCCGCGGATCATGTCAATTACCAGACGCGCTTTTTGCGGCGACCCGCGAAGAAATTTTGCACTCGCTCTTGATTCCATAAACTAATAGGTCCGATAGGTCCTTTGCGACCTGCTGCTACGCTGCCGGAGCCGCCGGCGCCGGTGCTACCTTGGCTGTCTTTTCTGACTTCTCGGCCTTCGTTCCCGAATGGCCCTTGAACGTTCGCGTCGGCGCAAACTCGCCCAGCTTGTGTCCGACCATATTCTCAGTCACATAGATCGGAATGTGTCGTTTGCCGTTGTGAACACCGAAGGTCAAGCCAACCATCTCGGGCGTAATCGTCGAGCGGCGCGACCAGGTCTTAATCACCTGTGGACGCTGACCACCGGCGCGCACGCGCTCAACCATCTTGCGAATCCCTTTATCGATCCAGGGTCCTTTTTTAACTGAACGTGGCATAAGTTATTTTCGATTGCCAATTGCCAATTGCCGATATGAAAACGCTTCCTGGCCTGAAAAGCCAATCGGCAATCGGCAATCAAAAATCGGCAATTACTTGACTCTCCGATCTCTCACAATCATCTTCTTGGTGCGCTTGTTGTGACGCGTCTTGTAACCTCGTGTCGGCTGGCCCCAGGGTGTCACCGGATTGCGACCGCCCGAAGTCTTGCCTTCACCACCGCCGTGCGGGTGGTCCACTGGATTCATCGCCACGCCGCGCACATGCGGCCGAATTCCCTTCCAGCGTGTGCGGCCGGCTTTGCCAAGCGAGACGTTTTCGTGCTCGACATTGCCCACCTGGCCCACGGTCGCCCGGCACTCAACCGGAACGCGCCGCACCTCGCCCGAAGGCATACGCAATTGCGCGTAAGCGCCTTCCTTGGCCAGCAGTTGCGCAAAAGATCCGGCGGCGCGCGCCATCT